>Ga0065708_1006536_pt1 | contig 31233 bp, 17 predicted proteins | sample Hoacrofraction12_2_FD_59095 | JGI IMG/M metagenome (GOLD analysis project Ga0065708, IMG submission 59095) | Hoatzin crop microbial communities from Cojedes, Venezuela, sample from fiber fraction 12 v1 | ecosystem: Host-associated > Birds > Digestive system > Esophagus > Crop | place: Venezuela... | reverse complement strand
CTCGTTGCTAAAGCTCGTGCGAGGTGAGAGCAATCGCAAATGTATTTGCAGATTGCCGAACCGATGCCGAGGTTGCGCGAAGCGAAACTTTTGACGCATCCGCCTAAATTTGCTATCGATAAACTACGCCTGAAGGCTTCGTTTACACGCAAATTCTTAACGGCTACTGCGTGTCAATTTTTCTTAACGCCTCGCTCCAGCCGATTTTATTCGCAATAACCCTCCACTCTCAACTAAAGGTAATCTGCACCGAAGGCGGGACGGTCGGACTATCCTTGTGCCTTGGCGCGATACTCGCTCGGCGTCAGACCGGTTTCCTTCTTGAAGCACTTGCTGAAGTATTTCGGATTGGAAAAACCGACGGAATAGGCGATTTGCGAGAACGGTTCGTGACTCTTGGCGATGAGTTCTTCGGCCCGCTGCATCCGCAAATGCTTGATGAAGTCCACGGGCGACATACCCACAATACTTTTCAGTTTGCCGTAAAACACCGTGCGCCCCAGGTTGACCGCATCCGCCATGTCCTCCACCCGGAGGTTTTCCTCACCGATATGGGCCTCCAGGTACGCCATGAGCGTCTGCATCATCTCCTGGTCGGCATCCACTATCTTGGGCGAAGTGAGCGAATAGTCTTTCTTCTCCCCACCGTCCGCCGCCGGTTCCGGTTGTTTGGAGAGTTGTTCTATCATACTTTCCTGCAGGGCGTGCCGTTGACTGATGATGTTTTCCACCCGATGTCTGAGGTAAGTGGCGCTGAACGGTTTGGTGATATAGTCGTCAATGCCCGCGCTGAGTCCCTCCAGCCGGTCGTTGAGCGAGGCCTTGGCGGAGAGCACCACAATCGGAATGTGACAGATGTTCTTGTCCTGTTTGATTTGCCTTACCATCGACAGACCGTCCATTTCGGGCATCATCACGTCGGTCAGGATAAAGTCGGGCATCTCGCTTTGGGCTTTCTCCAGACCGATTTTGCCGTTTTCCGCCGTCAATACATGATAAGTGTCGCCGAGAATGGAGGCCAGGAACGCCCGCAGGTCGTCGTTGTCTTCCACCACCAGGATGGTCGTGTCGGGATGCGTGACGCTGCCTTCGCCCGTCTTGACTTGCGAGGTGAACACCGGCGCCGTCTCATCGTCCACGATATAATGGTCGGGGTCCTCATGCTCTATCATCCGGTTGACCAGGTCGAGCATCTCCCGACTGTTGCGCTGCACCATTTCCAGGTCGTCGCGGCCCTTGTCCGACAAGTCTTCTCTGTCGAGCACTTCAGTGACAGGACCGCCGATAAGCGTAAGCGGCGTGCGCAACTTATGACCGATTTCGGTAAAGAAGTCGGTCTTGAGTTTCAGCAGGCGCTGGTCCATCTTGTTGCGATAGCGCATGCGGTAGAAATAGAACACACCGCCGATGAGCGCGATGACGAAAAGCAGTTTGAGGAGTTTGCCCCACACCGATTCCCAGAATGCAGGCAATGCCCTGATGTGCAGTTCGCGTACATTGTCGGTCCAGACACCGTCGGCATTGGTGCTCTTTACCTCCAAGGTATAATGTCCTGCCGGGAAATGCGTATAACTCGCGCTGTGCCCCTCGTCGGAATAGTTCCATTCCTGGTCCACGCCCTTCACGCGATAGGCATAGCGCACCAGGTCATTGCCGCGATAATCCAGTGCGGAGAAGACAATGGTGAAATTGCGCTTGTCGGCCGGAACCGTCACCTCTTTCGTGTTCAGGAGCGGATGCATCGTCTGTTCACCCTGATACTGTATGCCGATAAACGCGATTTCGGGTCGGAAATCGTCTGTCTTGAGCCGGTCGGGATGGAAAGTAAAGAAACCCGACATGGCGCCGAGCACCACTTCGCCCGTAGTAGGATTGACCGACGGTTCCGCTTCTGTAAACTCGGCCCTGTCGCCCAGGTAATTCCGACCGTAGGTCTTGCGCTCTTTCGTCTCCGGATTCAGCATCGTGACGGTGTTGTCGCCCACCACCCAGACGCGCCCTTTCAGGTCTTCCGCCATGGAAATGAGCGCGCCTTGCGGTGCCGTAAACAGGTTGCGCGAGCATTTCAGATTGTCCTTCAGGAGGTTTTTCTCCAGGATTTCCTGCAGTCCGCCCGAAAGCGTCAGTACCAGCACGCGGCCGCTCTTGGTCACCAGTGTCTGCATCACGTCCGAAGCCATGAGCATCGTGGTGTCGCCCTGCACGTGCGCCGTGGTATAAAACTTCCCCTCGCCCCGGAAAGTCACCAGACCGTCGGTGGTGGAAACCAGCAACGTACCGTCGGGCGTATGCGTGACGCGGCGCGCATTGCGGAATTTGTCCTTGGGATAACCTTTCGGACTGACGAAACGAAGGTCGCCTTCAGCGTCCGTCACCTTGTTGACACCGCCGCCGTAGAGCGCTATCCATACGTTGCCGTCGGGGTCTTCGTCGAAGTCGTACACGTTGTCGTCCGACAGACCGCTTGCGCCGTCACGGGTAAAATGCCTTACCTGACCGCTCTCGACGAGATAAAGACCGCCGCCTTTCGTGCCGATCCATTGCCGGCCCTTGCTGTCTTCCAGGAAAGCGTAGATTTTCTCGTCCGTAGGAATGGCTACAGGCACCGCACTTTGTTGTCCGTCTGCTTTCAGTCCGAAGAAATGTCCGATGGAACCTATCCACAAGTCACCGTTTTTCATGGCGCATACCGCGCGCACTTCCTCGTTATTGTTCAAGGAATGAAACAGGAATTGCGGTGTGGTGAAATTGACCAGGTAGGTCTCGTGCGCCCCGATGATCCACAGGTTGCCCTGCCGGTCCGTGCAATGCTTGCGCGCGCTTGTGGGAATGAGCAGGTTGTCGCTTTCCAACACATATTGCCGGAGAACGCCCGCGCGCTCGTCATAATAACTGAACGTTCCGCCCGGAGGGATGGCCCACACCGTCTGTTGCCTGTCCTCCAGCCACATCGGTTTGTTGCTTGTGGTCGTCTTCATCGGATTGTCCTTGACGGCGCTGACCCAATGTGCCGTTCCGTTCTCCGTGAGCGTCAGTCCGCCCGCCTGTCCGAACGACCAGATGCGGCCGCGCGCGTCGGTGAAGACGCCCGTGACGGGCGCGCCGTCGGTCGGAACGAGCCGTTGGCGCTCTCCCTGTTTACCGTCGATGAGCACCAGACCTTTCTCCGTACCGAGAATGAGCCGGCCGCTTGCGTCGGCCGTCACCGCGCCGATTTGACTGACGCCGGCCTCAACAGGCGTCTGCCGAAGGGCGGTTTTCTGTTTGTCGAAACGGTAAAGCGCGCCGCCTGGCGTGGCAATCCACGTGACGTCCTTCGTTCCGGCGACATACTCATATTGTCCCTTGCTGTAAAAATCCTTTCCGTAGAGACAAATGCGGTCGTCGAGCAATATCCATTCATTGCCCTGTGCGTCAGGAACGATCTTCTTGACCGAGAAATCAGGGCCTGCGCCAAATTTCTTCAGGTCGATTTCCTCGATGCCCTTGCCGCCGGTGATGTCCTTGCCGCTGATGCGGTACACCTTCTTCCCGCCGCATTCACCGGAAATCCAGGTCACGCCCGAGGGCAGACAATACACCTTGTAGGCCGTCATCCTGGCCTTGCCGTCCTTTTCGATGAGCGCCGAGACGTCGATGTAACGGCACGAACCGGTGTCGAAGACGTACAACCGGTTCTCGTAACTCACGCACCAGATGTTGCCCTCGCTGTCGTCCTCCAGCAGTTTCATGCGGTTGGACGACACCACTTGCGCCGGTCCCGGGGCATCGCGGAACGACGTAAACCGGTAGCCGTCGTAGCAACACAGACCGTTCCAGGTGGAAAACCACATCAGTTGGCCTTTGTCTTGCGTCATGCTTGTCACGATATTGGCCGGAAGACCGTCGCCGACGTTGAACGTGCGGACGGTGCAATGGGGTTGTGCCGCGCCGGTAAGGGCGTGGAACAACAGGATGAGAAGGGGCAGGAGTCTTGGTTTCATCACTTGTCCGGATAAGTAGGGCACCGTTTTCGGTAAACGGCGACCGTCAGGTTAAAGCAGATATCTTGCCGCAAAAATAATGAAAAGTCGGAAAAAACAGATTTTCCGATGCCTGTTTTTTCCTTTCCGAGGTGAAAAAATTGTCGGAAATCGGAGAAAATCACCGGCGGAAGAAGGAAAAAACGGAAAGAATACTTGCGGAATGAGATTTTTTATTTATTTTGCACGCTGAAATCAAATGGCAGAATCATATTTCATTAACTGTTAAAATAAACAATCTTAACATGAAAAAAAGACATCTGATGTTGACACTGTTTGCCGCAACCGCGCTGTCGGTAAGCGCGCAGACGTATCCGTACCAGAACAAGAACCTCTCCTTCGAGGAAAGGGCGGCCGACCTTTGCAGCCGACTGACGCTCGACGAGAAAGTAAATCTCATGATGCGCGGTTCCGAAGCCATAGAGCGCTTGGATATTCCGCAGTTTGAATGGTGGTCGGAGGGCCTTCACGGACTCGGACGCAACGGTTATGCCACCGTCTTTCCCATCACGATGGGCATGGCCGCCTCATGGGACCCGGTGTTGTTGGAACAGGTCTTCAGCGTGGTCAGCGACGAGGCCCGCGTGAAAAACCAGCAGGCCAAGCGCGCCGGAGAAATCAAGAAGTATCAGGGACTGTCCATTTGGACGCCCAACATCAATATCTTCCGCGACCCGCGGTGGGGCAGAGGCCAGGAGACTTACGGAGAAGACCCGTGGCTGACGGCGCGTATGGGCGTGGCCGTGGTACGCGGACTCGAAGGCGACCCTCAGGCGAAGTACCGCAAGACGCTCGCCTGTGCCAAACACTTCGCCGTACACAGCGGTCCGGAGTGGAACCGTCACAGTTTTAATGTGGAAAACCTGCCTGCGCGCGACTTGTGGGAAACGTATCTTCCGGCCTTCAAGGCTCTCATTCAGGAGGCCAATGTGGCCGAGGTGATGTGTGCTTACCAGCGCATCGACGGTCAGCCCTGTTGCGGCAACAACCATTACCTGCAACAGATTCTGCGCACCGATTTGGGATTCAAGGGACTGGTGGTGAGCGATTGCGGCGCCATCGGTGACTTCTGGATAAAGGGCCGGCACGAAGTGTCGCCCGACGCCGCCGCCGCTTCGGCCAAAGCCGTACTGGCCGGCACCGACGTGGAGTGCGGTGTCAACTACAAACGTCTGCCCGATGCCGTGAAACGGGGCGAGATTACCGAGGAACAAATCGACGTGAGCGTGCGCCGTCTGCTCGTTTCCCGTCTTTCGCTCGGCGACCTGGACGCCGACGACGACGTGGAATGGACCAGGATACCGGAGTCGGTCGTGGCCTGTCAGGCCTCCAAGGACCTGGCGCTCAAGATGGCGCGCGAGACGATGACGCTGCTTCAGAACCGCGACGGCGTACTGCCGTTGGCCCACGGTGCCAAGGTGGCCGTGCTGGGACCCAATGCCAACGACTCCGTAACGCTGTGGGGCAACTACAGCGGATACCCTACGTCGACGGTAACCATCCTCAAGGGCATTCAGGGAAAGACCCCGAACGTCAAGTTTATCAAGGGCGTGGGTTATACGCGCAATGAAATGATTGACAGCCGGTTTGATGAAATCCGCGGCGGTCTGAAGGCCACCTATTGGAACAACATGGAATTCCAGGGACAACCGGCGGCTAAAGCCGTCTATGGCGAGGCGGTTAACCTGAGCAACGGCGGTGCCACCGTGTTTGCTCCCGGTGTCAACCTGGAACAGTTCTCCGCCCGCTACGAGGGCGTGCTCGTTCCTTCCCGGAGCGAAACAATGACCTTCCAGGTCAACGCCGACGACCTGGTGCGCCTGATTGTCAACGGCGACACGGTCATCAACAGTTGGAAAGCCCGTGCCCGCATTGTGGAGAACAAGCGTGAACTGGCGGTGGAAGCCGGCAAGGAATACAATATTCAGATAGATTACGTGCAGAACAAGGACGTGGCCGTGATGCAGTTTGACCTCGGTCCCGTCGTTGCCGTAGACGGCGACCGCGTGGCCCGTGAGGTAAGCGATGCCGATTACGTCATCTTCGTGGGCGGTATCTCTCCCAAACTGGAGGGCGAGGAGATGAAAGTGACCGACCCCGGATTCAAGGGCGGCGACCGCACGACTATCGAACTCCCGCAGTCGCAGCGTGACCTCATTGCCCGTCTCCACAAGGAAGGCAAGAAGGTCATCTTCGTCAACTGCTCCGGAGGTGCCGTGGCACTGACGCCGGAGAGCGCCAATGCCGACGCCATCCTGCAGGCATGGTACGGCGGTGAACAGGGCGGACAGGCCGTGGCCGACGTTCTTTTCGGCGATTACAACCCCGAAGGCCGTCTGCCGGTGACGTTCTACAAGGACGACAGCCAGTTGCCCGACTTCCTCGACTACACGATGAGCGACCGCACCTACCGTTTCTTCGACGGACAACCGCTGTGGGCCTTCGGTCACGGACTGAGTTATACGACGTTCCGTTACGGTAAACCGCAGTATAAGGACGGTGCCGTCACCTTTACCGTTGAGAACACCGGCGACCGCGACGGCGTCAGCATCGCACAGGTATACCTGCGCAATCCTGCCGACAAGGTCCTGAAGAAAACGCTTCGCGCTTTCGAGCGGGTGAGCCTTAAGGCGGGTGAGAAGAAGACCGTCACCGTGGCTTTCCCCCGCGACCGTTTCGAATGCTGGGACGCCTCCACCAACACCATGCGCGTGGTGCCGGGCAAGTATGAGATTCTCGTCGGGCAGTCGAGCGACGATGCCGGCATGAAAGTGACGGGAGTGAAGGTCAAGTAACGTGGAGCGAGATTACCCGTACATATCTCACTATACGATAAAAGGGCGGCTCGGACGGACCGCCCTTTTATCAAAAATACGTAAAGATATTCTGCTGTATCACCGCGGATTTGTCGGAAAAAATGACCGTTTTTTACCCCTTTAAACGCGATAATCGGCAGATTCCAGCTGAACGAATAAGCGGTTTCTGCCTTCTTGTCGGGTGACGGAATAGGAACCGCGAAGCAAAACAGGCATTCTTGGTCTTCGATTCAGGCAGTCTCGCACCGCAAGCGCGGCTGTTTTGCTCCTCAAGACTGCCGCCGCTCATGACCAGGCGCGGCAGTCTTGCGGACCAAGAATGCCTGTTTTGGAAAACCGCCCATGAAAACCTGCGGTTTGACGGCGTTTGAAACATGTTCATTTTCCGCGTATTTCCGCACGGATGTCTTTTCGTCCGGGAATACGCGAGCGGTTTGTCAAGATAAAATACTATATGAAAGGAGGGCGGCTCTTTGAAAAACTATGACAAATCAAAGGGCGATTCCTTACACCAGACCGTCGAATTGCTTCTTCAGACTTTGGAGCTCGCCCTTCACGGAGATGAGCGTGTCGAGGATGGCGGCCGTCTTTTCGGCACCGGCAGGATTCTTGTTGAGCATCTTGCGGGCGGCGGCGAGCTTGAATCCGCGCACTTTCACGAGACTGTAAATCACGCGTAGCTGGTCGATGTCCTTCTGCGTGTATTGTCTTACGCCGTTGGCCGTGGTCTTGGGACGCAGGTGCGGGAATTCTTTTTCCCAATAGCGGAGCAGACTGTCGGATACGCCGAATTCGGCGGCGACTTCCTTGATGGAGTAGTAGAGTTTATGATTCTTATCCTTCTTTAGAGGCATATTTATGACGCTTGTTGATGAAACAAAAAGAAATTTATTTGCAAAAATACGAAAAAGGTAATAACTTTGCAAGCAAATTTTAGAAAATTAGAAATAAATCAATATGATGACTGCCAAAGAGATTCGTGACTCTTTTAAAAAATTCTTTGAGTCAAAGGGACATGCCATCGTGCCTTCCGCACCGATGGTGATTAAGGACGACCCCACGCTGATGTTCACCAACGCCGGTATGAACCAATGGAAAGACATTATCCTCGGCACGCGCGACCCGGAACCGCGCCGCAGGGCCGACACGCAGAAGTGTCTTCGCGTGAGCGGCAAGCACAACGACCTGGAGGAAGTGGGTCACGACACGTATCACCACACGATGTTCGAAATGCTCGGCAACTGGAGTTTCGGGGATTATTTCAAGGAGGGCGCCATCGACATGGCCTGGGAATATCTCGTGGACGTACTCCACCTGGACCCGAAAGACCTGTACGTGACCGTCTTCGAGGGCTCTCCCGATGAGAATATCCCCCGCGACGACGAGGCGGCGTCGTATTGGGCCAAGCACGTTCCGGCCGACCACATCATCAACGGCAACAAGCACGACAACTTCTGGGAAATGGGCGACACGGGCCCCTGCGGTCCCTGTTCGGAGATCCATGTGGATTCGCGCACCCCGGAAGAGAAAGCGAAAGTGCCCGGACGTGAACTGGTCAACAAGGATGACCCGCAGGTGATTGAGATTTGGAACCTGGTGTTCATGCAGTTCAACCGCAAGGCCGACGGCCAGTTGGAGAAACTCTCGATGAACGTCATCGACACGGGTATGGGATTTGAGCGTCTCGTGAGAATGCTGCAGGGCAAACACTCCAATTACGACACCGATATCTTCCAACCGATTATCCGGCAGGAAGAGATGATTACCGGTCTGAAATACGGTGAGAAGGAAGAGACCGACGTGGCCATGCGCGTCTGCGCCGACCACCTGAGGGCCGTGGCCTTCTCCATCGCCGACGGCCAGTTGCCCGGCAACGCCAAGGCGGGTTATGTGATTCGCCGTATCCTGCGCCGTGCCGTGCGCTATGCTTACACGTTCCTGGGCCAGAAAGAGGCTTTCCTCTTCAAATTGCTTCCCGTGCTCATTCAGGAAATGGGCGAGGCTTTCCCCGAACTGCCGGCTCAGCGCGAACTCATCGGTCGGGTGATGAAAGAGGAGGAGGACGCTTTCCTGCGTACGCTCGACAAGGGTATCCAACTGCTCAACGGGGCGATGGACGAACTCAAGGCGCACGGTGAGACCGTGCTCGACGGTACACAGGCCTTCCGCCTGTTCGACACCTACGGATTCCCGCTCGATCTGACCGAACTGATCTGTCGGGAAAACGGCTATACCGTGGACGAGGCGCAATTCCAGGAGGAGATGGCCAAGCAGAAGGCGCGTGCCCGCAACGCCGCCCAGACGGAGAGTTCCGACTGGGTGACGGTGCGCGAAGGCGAACAGCAGTTTGTGGGTTACGACTATTCCGAGTATGTGTGTCATATCCTGCGCTACCGCAAGGTGACGCAAAAGAAAAAGACTTTCTACGAACTCGTCCTCGACTTCACCCCGTTCTACGGTGAGATGGGCGGACAGTTGGGCGAGAGCGGCGTACTGGTGAGCGAGAACGAGACCGTCAACGTCATCGACACCAAGCGCGAGAACAACCAGAGTATCCACATCGTGGAACAGTTGCCCGCCGACGTTGAGGCCGAGTTCATGGCCTGTGTCGACACCGACAAGCGNCAGGCCAGCGCGGCCAACCATACCGCGACCCACTTGCTCGACTATGCGCTCAAGCAGGTGTTGGGCGACCATGTGGAACAGAAGGGTTCTCTCGTGGGTCCCGACACGTTGCGCTTCGACTTCTCCCACTTTCAGAAAGTGACGGATGAGGAACTCCGCCAGGTGGAACGGTTGGTCAACGGTCTCATCCGTCAGGATCTTCCGCTCGACGAACACCGCGACACCCCGATGGAAGAGGCCAGGAAGATGGGNGCCATCGCCCTCTTCGGCGAGAAATACGGCGACAAGGTGCGCGTGGTAAGGTTCGGACCCTCGTGCGAATTCTGCGGCGGTATCCATGCTGCGAGTACCGGTCGCATCGGTATGTTCAAGATAGTGAGTGAAAGCAGCGTGGCCGCCGGCGTGCGTCGCGTGGAGGCCATGACGGGCCGCAAGTGTGAGGAGGCCATGTATCTCATGGAAGACACGATGCGGGCACTGCGCGGCATGTTCAACAACGCCAAGGACCTGCGCNGCGTCGTGGAGAAATACATCGAGGAGCACGACCAGATGAAGAAGGATATCGAGCGCTTCTCGGCCCAGGCGGTAGAGCGTGCGAAACAGTCGCTTGTGGAACACGCCGAGAACGTGGGCGGCGTGAAGGTGGTTAAGGCGGTCCTGCCCCTGTCGGCCGCCGCCGCCAAGGACCTGGTCTTCAAGGTGGCCGCCGCCATTCCGGAGAATCTGGTCTGCGTGGTAGGTTCCACCGAGGGCGACAAACCGCTCTTGAGTGTGATGCTCTCGCAGGACATGGTGAAGGAACACGGACTCCATGCCGGTCAGATCGTGCGCGAGGCCGCCAAACTGATACAGGGCGGCGGTGGCGGCGCGCCGCATTACGCCTCTGCCGGCGGCAAGAACATGGACGGTCTGCACGCTGCGGTCGACAAGGTCGTGGCGATGTGTACCGGTAAGGGATAATCCAGTATAATCCTAAAGGATAAGAAAGATGAGACGGAATTTGCTCCTTGCAGCCCTGACGCTTTGTCTTTGGGCAGGTGTGGCGACGGATGCCGTTGCCGGCGTGAAGGTGAAATGGAAACCCGACAAGACGGTGGTGGACGGAATCTGCTACCAGCTCAGTCAGAAAAACGAACGGGCCGTGGTGGTGAAAAATCCCGAAGCGCTCGTGGGCGACGTTGTGGTGCCGGAGAAAATCGAGACCGACACGGTGACTTATTATGTGGAAGAAATCGCCCAAGGCGCCTTCAGCGACTGTGCGGGCATGACTTCCATAACACTGCCCAAGACGGTTTCGAAAATAGGCATCAGTGCTTTCAAGAACTGTTCCTCGCTCAAGGAGGTGACCATTCCCGACGGCGTGGAGGAGATTCCTGACGGACTGTTCGAGAACTGCGCCTCGCTCGTGAAGGTCAACCTGCCCGCGCGTTTGGCCAAGATGGGCCAGGGCGTGTTCCAGGGCTGCAGCAGTATGGAGGAATTCGACTTCCCCGAAAGACTCACCGAAGTGCCGAATTACTTTTTCACTTATTGCAGTAACCTGAAACGGGTGACATTGCCCCGCGGACTGACCGCCATCGGCAAGGGCGCCTTCCTGGAATGCGCCAGTATGGAGCGTATCGAACTGCCGAAATCGGTGAAGCAGCTCGGCAATGACGCCTTCAAGGGATGCGCCACGCTCGACTCTCTGGTGCTGCCCAATTCGATGAACAAGATCGGAAGCGGTGTCTTTGAGGACTGCAGCAGTCTGCAGGCCGTCACGCTGCCGCGCGGCATCAAGGCCATTCCCTCGGCCATGTTCCGCAACTGCAGCAGTCTGGAGACCATCGAACTCAACAATGCCATCAAGGAAATCGGCAGTGATGCCTTTGAAAACTGCACCGCACTGACGTCGGTCACCATTCCGGTGTCGGTGAAACAGATTGCGGGCGGCGCCTTCGACAAGTGCACCAACCTCATGGAAGTGACCTGTCTGTCGATTACGCCGGCCAAAATCAGCAGCAGTTCGTTCTGCAAGACCACCCTCAAGGAGGGTATTCTCTTCCTGAAGAAAAACGCGATTGCCCATTACGAGATGGACAAGCAGTGGAATAAATTCATCACCATGGAAGGCCTGTAGGCCTTCCGTGTTTTTTTCCCCGATTCTTTTCCACCTTAGTTTATGTTAGAATACATCACTCCGCCGCTTGCGGGCGCGATTATCGGATGGGGAACCAACTGGCTCGCCATCAAGATGATATTCCGGCCGCTCTATCCCAAACACGTCTTCGGCGTGCGCCTGCCGTTCACGCCCGGTCTGATTCCCAAGGAAAGGGCGCGTATCGCCGAGTCGATCGGACAGGCGGGCGAGTCGCTCATCGACCTGCCCTCCATTCAGGAGAAGTTGCTTTCGGAGCAGTTTACGGAGAAAATAGCGGGTGCCGTCGACGGTTTTATCGACCGGCAGCGCCGCAATGACGAACCGGTCCGGTCGTTTATTGCCCATTGGATATCGGAGGATGTGGTCAACGATGTCGTTGCCAACGGCAAACGGGACGTGGCCGCCAAACTCGCGGAGGCTATCCGGCGGGAGGATTTCACCGATACCATTTCGGATAAAATCGTTCAGGCCACGGGCGAGAAAATCAAAGATGCCGGCATTTTGCCGGGTATTGGGTTCTTAGGCAAAATCGGCGGTATCGAGGATAAGATAATGGCATCGCTCAAAAGCAACGCCAAGAAGGTGGTGGCCAAACAGTTGAGGGGCATCGTGGAGAATCATTCGGAGAAGATTATCTACGACATCAGCGGCAAGGGCATCGATGCCGTCCTGGAAACGCCCGTGAGCAAGTTGGTCGAACAGCAGTCGGAGAACATCGGTCAACTGCGCGGTTACCTGATGGAAGCCTACAGGGAAGGCGTGGCCCACTACCTTCCCCGTATCCTGCCTGCCATCAACATCAGGCAAATCATGGTCAACAGTGTGATGGGACTGGATTTGCCCGAACTGGAACGGATGCTCCTGAAGGTGGTCAACAAGGAACTCAAGGCCATTGTCTGGCTCGGTGCCTTGTTGGGTTTCCTTATCGGAGCACTGACAATGCTTGTCTGATATCGTCAATCAGGTCGTCCGCGTCCTCGATGCCGACGGACAGTCTGATGAGCGTGGGGTCGATTCCGGCCTCACGGAGTTGTTCGTCGCTCATTTGCCGATGGGTATGCGAGGCGGGATGCAGCACGCATGTCTTGGCGTCGGCCACGTGTGTGACGATGGAAATCAATCGGAGAGAGTCCATGAAGCGCACGGCCGTGTCACGGTCGCCCTTGAGTCCGAAGGCCAGTACGCCGCAAGCGCCGTCGGGCAGGTACTTCTGGGCCAGCGAGTGGTCTGCGTCCGACTCCAGCGCACTGTATCTTACCCAGTCCACGCGGTCGTCCTGTTCCAGGAAACGGGCAATTTTCAAGGCGTTCTCCGAATGGCGCGGCATGCGCAGGTGGAGCGTCTCCAGACCGAGATTGAGCAGAAAACTGTTTTGGGGAGCGGCGATACTGCCCAGGTCGCGCATGAGTTGGGCCACGAGTTTGGTCATATAGGCCATCTTGCCGAAGGCTTTCGTGTAGGTCAGTCCGTGATAACTCTCGTCGGGCGTGGTCAGTCCGGGGAATTTCTCCGCCTGAGCGTCCCAGTCGAACCGTCCGCTGTCGGCGATACAACCGCCTACTTGCGTGGCGTGGCCGTCCATGTATTTGGTCGTGGAGTGTGTCACGATGTCGGCGCCCCATTCAAACGGCCGGCAAAGGACCGGTGTGGCGAAGGTGTTGTCGACGATAAGGGGCACGCCGTTCTGGTGGGCGATGCGGGCAAAGCGCTCGATGTCGAGCACCCGGCAACCCGGATTGCTGATGGTCTCGCCGAAAAGCAGTTTGGTGTTGGGCCGGAAAGCGGCCTGGATTTCCTCGTCCGTCGCGTTCGGACTCACGAAAGTACAGTCGATTCCGAGTTTTTTGAGCGTCACGCCGAACAGGTTGTAGGTGCCGCCGTAAATCTCGTTGGACGTCACGAAATGGTCGCCCGCCTGACAAATGTTGAACACGGCGTAGAAGTTGGCGGCCTGTCCGCTCGACGTGAGCATGGCGCCCACGCCGCCTTCCAGGTCGGCAATCTTGGCTGCCACGGCGTCGTTGGTCGGGTTTTGCAGGCGCGTGTAGAAGTAGCCTTCCTTCTTCAGGTCGAAGAGTTGGGCCATTTCGTCGGTGTTGTCATACTTGAATGTTGTACTCTGGATAATCGGTACCTGTCGCGATTCTCCGTTTTTGGGTTGCCATCCGCTTTGTACGCAACGGGTGGCGATGGATGTTTTTTTCATTGTTGTTGTTATTTTCTGTTGTTCTGTTTAACCGAATCCGTTATTCTCCCGCTTTCCAGTTGACGAGATACAGTACCTCCGTGGCCCTGGTGAAGGCGGTGTAAAGCCACCGGATGTAGTCGGCCGTCATCATGTCGGCCGTCATGTATCCCTGGTCCACATACACGTGCGCCCACTGTCCGCCTTGCGCCTTGTGGCAAGTCACGGCGTAGGCAAACTTGATTTGCAGGGCATTGTAACAGGGATCCTCGCGGATTTTCTCCAACCGTTTCCGCTTTTGCGGAATATCGACGTAGTCTTCCATGACGTTTTGGAAGAGTTGTTCCTGTTGCTGGCGCGTCAGGGAGGGCGCTTCGCTCTTCAGACTGTCGGTCAGCGCCGTCACGGTGATTTCCTTGTCATCGTAATCGGGAAAGCGCAAGGTGAGGTCGGCAAACGAAAAACCGTAAAGCTGGCGGTTGTTGCGCACGCGCAGGACGGTGGCCCTGTCGCCGTTGGCGATGAAGGAGAACTCTTTTTTCTCCTCGTCGCTCATGCCGCTCCGCTCCGTCCAGTAGTAATTGTTCTTCACCACCATCACACTGTCGCCCTGGGTGAGCAGGTCTTCCCGGCCGAGTATCATGTTGCGGATGCCCTGATTGTAGATGTTGGCCCGCTTGTTGCTCCGCGTGACCACCATCGTCTCGTCCAGGCCCACCTTATTGTAACTTGAGGAAAGACACTCGATGAGTTCGTCTCCCGGCACGTTGCGGATGTCGGCAAAACCTGAAAAACGGATGCGCGGCATGCCGGTCAGTTCGTCGTGGCCGATCATTTGGCGTATCCTGGTGGCGTTGTAGAGGATGCCGCTCTCACAGGCTTGCCTGACCACCTCGCCAAGATCGGCCTCGTGCACCTGGAGAAAATAAGACTGCAGGACATCGGCCGACAGGGCGGGCGACTCCGTCTCGCCTACGGGCGGCAACTGTGCCTTGTCGCCGATGAACAGAATCCGGCAGCCCTGCCCGCCGTAGACGTATTCCACCAGGTCGTCCAAGAGCCGTCCGCTCCCGAATCCCGCCTGCAGTCCGGGCATGCCCTCGTTGGCAATCATGGACGCCTCATCCACCATGAAGAGCGTATGTCGGTGCAGGTTGTCGGCCAAGGAGAAAAGACCGCCCGTGGCGTTGAACTGTTTCTGACGGTAAATGACGCGGTGGATGGTGTGGGCAGCCTTGCCGGCATGGAGGGAAAACACTTTCGCGGCCCTGCCCGTAGGCGCCAGCAGGACGGTTTTCTGACCCAACCCGTTCATCGCCCTGACCATGGCGCTGGCCAAGGAAGTCTTGCCAGTACCCGCACTGCCCCGGAGAATCATGGCAGAACGCGCGTGCCTGTCGGTGAGGAACGCGGCAAACTTTCTCACGGCTTCCGTCTGGTCGTCCGTGGGCGGCAGTCCGAACTGCCTCATGACTTGCCGGTAGATTTCGTCGGTGAGCATTTTTTGCTGAATTCTTTGGTCACCCCCTTATTTTTGATTACTTTTGCGGAGTGTCCCGCAAAGGTACACATTTTTTATTATAAGGAAAGAAAATCAGGAAAGAATGTCAACTCAGGAGCATACTTCCCCCGTGACGGAGCAGTCGGGCGCCCGACTGACGTTCCGCGTGAGCCGTCAACAGTTGACGGTGGCCGTTATCGACAAGACGGCGGACAATGACGTGCGCTGTTTCGCCTTGCCCGCCGAACCAGGCAAGAGTGTGGCGGCGCGCGTGCGCCGCCTGTTGCAGACCGCTCCCGAAGGACTTCCCGAGGCGGGCGCGTGGCTTTCGCCTTCCCGTTTTACCCGTGCGCAGGTGCTGATCGACAGTCCGGTGATGCTGGTTCCCGACGAGGAATTCTCCCCGGACGATGCGGAAGAACTCTATCAGTACAGTTTTCCCGACCGTCATCAGGAGAGCTTGATGATCAATCCGCTCGCGGGCGAGAACGCCGTGGCCGTATTTTCGGTTAATCGTGACCTGAAACAGGTGTTGGAAGAGCACTTTGCCGACATCCGTTTCCTGCCGGTCATGCAACCGGTATGGAGTTTTCTGCACCAGCGCGGATATGAGGGTACATACCAGAAACTTTTCGGTTACTTCCACGACCGAGAGTTGTCCGTCGTGTCTTTCGACCGCAACAGATTCCGGTTTTACAACCAGTTTGACGTGGCTGGCGCGCAAGACGCCGCCTATTTTCTGATGTACGTGTGGCGGCAGTTGGCCTTTGACCCGGAGAAAGACGAACTTCACCTGGCCGGTGACATTCCCGACAGGGACGCGCTCATGGAAACGCTCCGGCGCTATCTGCTCAAAGTGAGCGTCATCAATCCTTCCGCGGAATTCATGCGGGCGCCGATTACGCGGTGCCGGGACCTGCCTTTTGACTTATTGACCCTGTTTGTGAGAGGAAGATGAGAATCATTACAGGAAAATACAAGGGGCGCCACTTCGACATTCCCCGTTCGTTCAAGGCCCGTCCCACGACCGATTTCGCCAAGGAAAACCTGTTTAACGTCCTTAGGGGGTACACCGGTTTTGAGGGCAAGGACGCCTTGGACCTCTTTGCGGGTACGGGCAGCATCTCGCTGGAATTGCTTTCCCGCGGTTGCCGGCACGTGACGAGCGTCGAACTGGACCGTGACCACGCGGCATTTATCCGGCAGTGCGTTTCCCGTCTTCAGACTTCCGACGACAACATCGGTCATCAGTTGGTCCGCGCCGACGTGTTGCGCTTTCTGAAAAATTGCCGGACCCGCTACGATATCATCTTCGCCGACCCGCCTTATGCGCTGCCGGCATTGCCCGAAATTCCCCGGATGGTGTTGGAAAAAGATATCTTGAATCCCGGCGGCGTGTTTGTTTTCGAACATGGCAAAGACCATGATTTCTCCCGTCTTCCGCATTTTGTGGAGCACCGCACTTACGGAAGCGTCAATTTTTCTTTGTTCAGAGTAGGGGAGCAAACACCCGGGCCACAGACTCCCACAGTCGGGTGAGCATCGGACGGAGGCGGTCGCAGACGCGCCAACGGCCCTGAAAACCGTTCTGCCACGTCTCGTATCCGACGCATTGTTTCTCGTCTTTGAGAAACAATGACTTCATGCGGAGCGCCATGCCTTCGTCGTAGAAGAAGATATTGGATTCGAAATTGTTCTCAAAACTGCGGAAATCGATGTTCGTCGAACCGCAAGACGACAGGCAGTCGTCAGCCACCAGCAGTTTACTGTGATTGAATCCGCCTTGATAGAATAACACTTTCACCCCCGATTCCACCACTTCGCGAATGTAGGAGCGCGATGCCCAGGCCACGAAACGGGCGTCGCTCCTGAGCGGCAGCATCAGGCGCACGTCCACGCCCGACGTGGCCGCCGTGCGCATGGCCAGCAGTATGGTCTCCGTGGGCAGGAAATAAGGCGACTCCAAGAACACGTAACGCCTGGCCGCCATGAGGATCCGCAGGTAGCCCTGCATGATTTCGGGTTGGGGCGACACCGGACTGCTCGTCACCATCTGGGCGATACAGTTGTTGGACAGTCCTTCTTCCAGCGGCGGGTAATACTGTTGTCCGGAGAGCAGGGTACGGTCCACGAAGTACCAGTCGATGAGAAAAGCCCGTTGAATGCCGTAGACGGCCCCGCCCGTGACGCGCAAATGCGTGTCGCGCCAGGGTTGGTCGCCCGTGCCTTTGACGTAGCGTAAGGCGATGTTCATTCCGCCCACATATCCCGTCTGTCCGTCGATGACGGTGATTTTGCGGTGATTGCGGTAGTTCATCTTCGACGTGAAAGCGGGAAATTTCACCGGCATGAAGGCGTGCACGTCAATACCGGCCTCGCGCATGCNCTCNAAGAAATCGCTGTCGACGCGCCAGCATCCCACGTCGTCGTAGATGACGCGCACCTCCACGCCCTGACGGGCCTTGTCCTTGAGCGCGTCGGCGACAAGACGGCCCAGCGGGTCGTCTTCAAAGATGTAGGAATCCACATGTATGTGATGCCTGGCGGCACCGATNTCGCGCAGCAAGGTCAGGAAGAAGTCATGACCGGAAGTAAGGATTTCCACCCTGTTGTCCTTGAACGGAAACGCCATGTTCTGGTTGTAGAACAGACGGAACAGCGCTTTGTGACTTTCGGGAAGCCGCAATTCTTTCTGTTCGGCGAATTCGATCATGGACCTTTTCGTAAGTTGGTTCATGCTTCTTTCGCTGATCATCCTTTGTTTGCGGATGTTGCGGCCGAAAAAGAAATACAGGATAATGCCCAGACCGGGGAGGAACCCCAATACCATCAGCCACGCCATGGTTTTTACCGGTTGGCGGTTGTCGGTGAGTACCTTGAACATCGCAATGATACTCACCAGGTACAACAATGGAAGTATGGCTGACCACCAACTCATTTGAAACGCGCGAGTTTGTGGGTTTGCAAGGAAAGGCGCCAACGGGGATGCTCCAGAATGTATTCCACACACTTCTCCGTGATAATCCGGTTGGTCAGTTCGTGCCCCGAATCACACGGTTGGAGGTAATAATACCGCGCCTTGATGCCGAAATCCTCCACCCGTGCCGTCCCGTCAAAGATACATTTCAGTTCGTCGCAGGCGCTCACCACCGGTTTGCGTTTGGGCGAGACGGTGAGCCAGTCGATGCCTTCGGGCGGAAGAACGGTGCCGTTGGTCTCCATGGCGACGGTGAATCCCGCCCCGTGGAGCGCGTCGATGAGGTGCTTGTCCGCCTGCAATGCCGGTTCTCCGCCCGTAAGGACGGCGTATCTTGCGGGAAAGACGGTGGCGGCGGAGACGATTTCCTCCACGCTCATTTCGCGGAACGACGAGAAATCCGTGTCGCAAAAGGTACAACGGAGGTTGCATCCGGAGAATCGGATGAACACGGCGGCGCGACCCGTCTGGTGACCCTCGCCCTGCAAGGAATAAAATATCTCGTTGATGCGCATTCGTCTTGTCGTTTTGTCCCTGATGTTTCCTCGTCCGCCGCCTGTCGGATGATTACTCGTCTGTCTCGTAGGCGGCCATGTTGCCGTCGCTTTCCTGTACGACGGCCCGATAACAAAGCGGTACCTGTTCCGTCACCCACCGGGCAATGTTCTCCGCCGTGGGATTAAACGGCAGCACTTCATTGAGATCCTGGTGGTCAATCACGTCTTTGATGCGCCGTTTCACCTCGGTGAAATCGACCAGCATCCCGTCCTGGTTGAGCGATTCCCCCCGACAGAACACCGTAATGAGCCAGTTGTGACCGTGCGGTCTGCTACATTTGCTCTCGTAGGAGAGGTTAAGATGGTGAGAAGCTGAAATCTCTATGGTCTTTTTCAGATAATACATAGGCTTGATACTTATACGATAATGTTGTTGCCCAACTGCCGGGCCAGGGCGTTGCGAATGATTTGCATCCGGGAGAATTCTTCCATCAGCGATCGCATCGTATCCGCGTCGGTGACACCGTTGAGCGACTGTTTTATTTCTTTCATCCTGTTTTCCACATAGTCCAGGCGGAAATCTGCCATCAGATGGATGACTCTTTCGCGGAGCGTCTCTTCATCCACATCCTTTTGCAGACTTTTGGTCAGACGGACCCGTTCCACCGAGAGTTCCGCGGCCGTCTTGCTGATGTCCACGTCATGATGATGCAGGAACCAGTTTTCAGCCGTCCAGTCCTTGTCGGCCGACTGCGCGACGGCTTCCTGCCGTATTTTCTCATAGACCGGCAACTGGAAATGCAGGTCGTCGGCAGCCATGTCACTGTCGATGTATTCGGCCACCGGAAGTGTGACGGGGCAGTCGTCCTCGTCTTTCACCGTGATATTCCGCTCTCCGTAGCGCACGATGAGCCGGACAATCATCATTTCCACTTCCTGCCGGTGGTCGCGCTGAACGGGCGCGGCTGGTCGGGCGGGTGCCGCTGTCTGTTGCGCCAGGGCTTCTTCCTGGCGTCTTTCTTCGGCTTCCTGTTCTCTTTCGGCCGCTTGCCGGCGGTCGGCACGCTGTTGCCGGATGAATTTGTTCATGCTGCTGATGAGCGTCGACTCCTGGATGCCGAGGCGTTGGGAACAGTCATGAATGTAAGTGGCGCGGATAATCTGGTCGCCGATGACGGAAATACTCCTGACAATACTGCTGATGGCCTCCGACCGCTTGATGGGATCGGTAACGCCCGTCAGCAAGACGTCGGTCTTGAACTGGATGAAATCGGTCTGATGGCCGTCGATGTATTGCCGGAATTCCTCAGTCGTGTGCTTGCGTGAAAAACTGTCGGGGTCGTCTCCGTCGGGGAAAAGCAATACCTTGATGTTCATTCCTTCCGAAAGCAGCATGTCGGTACCGCGAAGCGCCGCATGAATACCGGCCTCATCACCGTCGTACAGCAGGACGATGTTGGGTGTAAACCGGTGGAGCATCCTGATTTGTTCGTAACTCAGGGCGGTTCCGGAATTGGCCACCACGTTCTCAATGCCTGCCTGATGCATGGCAATCACGTCAGTGTAGCCTTCCACCATATACACGCAATTCTCCTTGGCAATGGCCCGTTTGGCCTGATAAATGCCATAGAGTTCCCGTTCCTTATGATAAATCTCACTGTCGGGCGAGTTGACATATTTCAGTTGGACGCCTTTTGTCCGGCTGTCCAACAGGCGGCCGCCGAAGGCGACAATCTTTCCGCTCACGCTGAACCAGGGGAAAATGACGCGCCCGGCGAAGCGGTCGTTGAGACGTCCGTCGCTGTCCCGCTTGTAGCAAAGCCCAGTCTTGACGAGAAATTCCTCCTTATAGCCTTTCTTTATCGCTTCCTGAGGCAGCGCATCGCGTGAGGGCAAGTCGTAACCCAGACAGAATTTTCGGATGATGTCGTCACGGATGCCGCGACTGCGGAAATACTGCAACCCCACGGCCTGCCCGTCTTCATGCTCATGCAACAAGCGCTGGAAATAGCCCGAAGCCCACTCGTTGACGATAAACATCGACTCGCGCGTGCTCTCGGCCTGTCGCTCCTCATCGGTGAGTTCCTTTTCCTTGACTTCTATATGGTATTTGCGGGCCAGCCACTTCAGCGCCTCGGGATAAGTCATCTGCTCGTGCTCCATGAGGAAGGTGACGGCGTTGCCGCCTTTTCCGCAGGAAAAACAGTGACAGATGCCCCTGGTCGGCGAAACAAAGAAAGACGGCGTCTTCTCATTGTGAAACGGACACAGTCCTTTGTAGTTGACTCCGCTCTTGCGGAGCGTGACAAATTCCTGCACCACCTCCACGATGTTGGCCGCGGACATGATTTTGTCAATGGTTGCCCTGTCTATGATATTCATTGCTGCAGAAGATACGAAAGGGATATATTTCCAATTTGCAAAAATACAACAAATATCAGCAAGAAAAAAATCTTGGGCCGAAAAAGTGGACGGTAGGCAATAATCGGCCGAAAAAGTCGTTTCTATCAATGTATATATACAAATTGACTTAGCAGATGATTGAATACATCAAGGGCGAGTTGACCGACTTGACCCCCGCCATGGCTGTGATTGAGGCAGCCGGGGTAGGGTATGCGCTGGGCATCTCTCTGAACACTTATTCGGCAGTGCAGGGCAAGAAGGAAGTCAAGCTCTATGTGCATGAGACATTGGTTACGGGCGGCCGCGATGACAGTTTTACGCTTTACGGTTTTGCCACCAGGCAGGAGCGTGAACTTTACCGCCAACTGATTACGGTAAGCGGTGTGGGCGGCAATACGGCCCGCATGATGCTCTCGTCGCTTTCGCCCTCGGAATTGTGCAATGCCATTGCCGGTGGTGACGAACGCCTGTTGAAAAACGTGAAAGGTATCGGACTGAAGACCGCGCAGCGCATCATCGTCGACTTGCGCGACAAGATAGTCAGTCTCGGTATTGCCGACGAACTGCATGCCACCGGCAGCCAGGGAGCGCCGACGGTCAATACCGGCATCAAGGACGAGGCAGTCAGCGCGCTCGCCATGCTCGGTTTCTCACCCGCTCCTTCAGCCAAAGTGGTGACGGCGATACTGCAGGAACAGCCCGACCTGCCCGTGGAAATGGTGGTCAAAGAGGCCTTGCGGCGCATCAAATAACCCTTTTTCAGATAACTTGTTTGGGACAGAAAGGTAAGACATATACGGTGATTCTTCTGTTGACGGCCATTTTTATGGCTGCCGGCTATGCCATGACTTTGCCCCAGGACAACAAGACCGGAAAAGTGGAGCGCGGAAAGGGCAATCCCGCACAGGACAAGAAGAATCAAAGCGGCGGTGACGACAAGCAGCAGCAAGTGACCGCCCAACCGGTATTGGACATCGATGACGAGGAAATTCCCGACAGTCTGTTGCATCCCCGATGGAAAATCCAGCGCACCACGCCGATTACCTACGATGACCTCGACCAGAACGCCACCGACTTGCAACGCCCTGACAACTTACGTCAGGAAGTGATATACAACGATACGCTCGACTGCTATATCGTGGGCAACAAGATCGGCGACACTTGGGTCAGCGCGCCCATCATGATGACGCCTGAGGAATACCTGAAATGGAGTGAGAAACAAGAGCGCGACCGCTTCTATCGCGGGAAGAACGACGAGAACTACCAGGCCAAGGGCAAGGAGAAATTTGACTTTACCGACATGCACTTCGACCTGGGTCCGGCAGAAAAGATATTCGGTCCCGGCGGCGTCCGTCTGAAAACACAGGGAACGGCCGAACTGAAATTCGGCGCCACGCTCAAGAACATCGACAATCCCTCGTTGCCCATCCGCAACCGAAAGACGACGACCATCGACTTTGACGAGAAAATCAACCTGAGCATGAACGGCAGGGTGGGCGACAAGGTGAACATGAACCTCAATTACAACACCGATGCCACCTTCGACTTCGACCAGCAAAACCTGAAACTTAAGTATGAGGGCAAGGAGGACGAAATCATCAAACTCGTGGAAGGCGGTAACGTTTCCTTCCCCTCCAATTCCTCTTTGGTGCAGGGCGCGACAAGTCTTTTCGGTATCCGCACCGATTTGCAGTTCGGCAAACTTTATCTCCAACTAGTCGCGTCGCAGAAGAAATCCTCGTCCAAGAGCGTCAGCAGCAAGGGTGGCGCCCAGACCACCGCATTTGAGTTTGATGCGGCCAATTACGAGGAAAACCGCCACTTCTTCCTTTCGCAATATTTCCGTTCCAAATACGACGCCGCCATGCAGACGTTGCCCAACATGACCACAGGCATCACCATCAACCGTGTGGAGATTTGGGTGACCAACAAGACCGGTACGACCACCAACACGCGTGACATCGTGGCCCTGACCGACTTGGGCGAGAACACCACGGTGAGCAATTCGCTTTGGAGTACGACCGGCCAGCTCGTTCCCTGCAATGCGGCCAATACGGAATACAGTCAGATGACCACCGCTTATGCCGAGGCGCGCGACATCGACCAGACGTCCGCCGTACTCGATGGAATCGGCGGTTTTACGGGCGGTACCGACTATGAAAAACTGGAAAGCGCGCGGCTGTTGACCTCATCGGAATATACCGTCAATACGGCTTTGGGCTACGTTTCGCTCAAGTCGTCGCTCCAGACTGACCAGGTGCTGGCCGTAGCCTACGAGTATACTTATGGCGGTGTGACCTATCAGGTGGGTGAATTCGCCAGCGACATTACCGACGTGGACCAGGCCTTGTTTGTGAAATCGTTGAAGAATACGAGCAACAATCCCACGCAAGGCAACTGGGACCTGATGATGAAAAACGTCTATTACCTGGCGTCATCGGTGGAAAAAGACAAATTCCGCCTGGACGTGAAGTACCAGAGCGACACCACGGGCGTCTATCTTTCCTACATTCCCGAGACGCAGGTGAAGAGTCAGCCGCTCATCAAGCTCTTGGGCGCCGACCGTCTGGACAACAACAATAAAGTCCATTCCAACGGATATTTCGACTATGTTGACGGATATACGGTCAGCAACGGCCGCGTGTTCTTCCCCAAGGTGGAACCTTTCGGTTCGTATATGTACGAGACCCTGGTGGCTGCTGGCGTGGACGCCGCGACGGCGGAGAGTTATGCCTTCACCGAACTGTACGACTCCACGAAGACCACGGCCAAGCAGATTGCCGAGAAAGACAAGTATATCCTCACCGGACAATTCCGAGGCACTTTGGCCAACGTCATTTCCCTGGGCGCCTACAACGTGCCGCAGGGCTCCGTCGTGGTGACGGCAGGCGGTATCACGCTGACGGAAGGTTCCGATTATTCCGTGGATTACAGTGCGGGCGAGGTGACCATCCTCAACCAGAGTATCATTGACGCAGGAACCACGGTCAACGTGTCGCTCGAAAGCAATACGGACTACGCCCAGGAGAGAAAGACGATGTTCGGTGTCAACTGGGCTTACGACTTCAACCGCAACTTCCAGTTGAGCGGTACGCTTCAGCATCTTTCCGAACAGGCGCTGACCACGAAGGTTTCGATGGGCAACGAACCGCTCAACAATACCCTGTGGGGACTCAACATGAACTGGAAAAAGGAGAGCCAGTGGCTCACCAACATGCTCAACAAAATCCCGTTCCTGCATGTCACCCAGCCGTCGCAAATCACCTTTACGGGCGAGTTTGCCCAACTCATCGCCCACCAGTCGTCCGGAACGCAGGACAACGCGTCTTACATCGACGACTTCGAGAACACGAAGAATACGATAGACGTCTCCACGCCCACGTCGTGGATTATCTCCAGCGTTCCGTCGATGTTCAGCGAGCACAGCGACAAGACCACGCTGGCCAGCGGTTACAACCGCTCCCTGTTGGCCTGGTACACCATCGACCCGCTCTTCACCCGCCGCAGCAGTTCATTGACTCCCGGCCATATCAAGAGCGATTTGGAACAGCTCTCCAACCACTACGTGCGTGAGGTGTATGTCAAGGAATTGTATCCCAACCGTAACCAGACGAGTTACAGCGGAACGACATCCACGTTGAGCATCCTCAACCTGGCTTATTATCCCGATGAAAGAGGCCCGTACAATTTCTCCACGTCGCTCAATTACAACGGTAAGTTTGACAATCCGTCGGCGAAGTGGGGCGGTATGATGCGTAAATTGGACACCAACGACTTCGAGACGGCCAATGTGGAATACATCGAATTCTGGTTGCTGGACCCGTTTATCTACTCCAACCAGCAGAGCGACGCGTCGAGTTACGGCGGCGATTTCTACATCAACCTCGGTGAGGTGAGTGAGGACATCCTCCGTGACGGCAAGAAATTCTACGAGAGCGGCATGCCGGTGGACGGTTCTTCTTCCTACACTTGGACACAGTGGGGCAAGATTCCGACCACGACGACCGTGACCTATGCCTTCGCCACTACGAGCGGCAGTCGCGCGCTGCAGGACGTGGGCTACAACGGACTCAACGACGAGGAGGAACGTTCCTTCTATCAGGACTATCTTTCCGCCATCCAGGGCACCGTTTCCGCCGCCGTGTTCGACAGTATCTACAACGACCCGGCCGGTGACGACTACCATTACTTCCGCGGTTCTGATTACGACCAGATGGAAGCGCCCATCCTGCGCCGTTACAAATACATCAACAATCCGCAGGGCAACTCGCCCGATTCGGACACGCGCAGCGAGAGTTACGACACGTCCTACAAGACCACGCCCGACGTGGAGGACATCAATCAGGACTATACGCTCAATGAGTATGAGAAATACTTCCAGTATCATGTCTCCATCCGTCCGGAAGACATGGTGGTGGGACAGAATTATATCGTGGACAAACGGGTGAGCAGTGCGTCTCTCCGTAACGGCACGTCCGAATCGGTCACCTGGTATCAGTTCCGCATTCCGCTCGACGAGTACGAACAGAAGGTCGGCAGCATCAGCGACTTCACCAGTATCCGTTTCATGCGAATGTTCCTGACCGGTTTTGAGAAACCCATCGTCCTCCGTTTCGGCAGTCTTGACCTGGTGCGCGGCGAATGGCGCATCTACGAACAGAACCTTTCCGGCGTGTCCGGTTCGGGAACGTTGGCCGTGAGTGCCGTCAACATTGAGGAAAACAACGACAAGACACCGGTCAACTACGTGTTGCCTCCGGGCATCAAACGGGAACAGGACCCCACCCAACCGCAGTTGGTCGAGTCCAACGAACAGGCGCTCGACATCGTCGTGACCAATTTGAGCACCAATGAGGCCAAGGCGGTGTACAAGAACACCAATTTGGACCTGCGCCAGTACAAACGCTTGCAGATGTTCGTCCACGCCAATGCCTTCGAACAGAATACGACCAACCTGCAGGATAACCAACTGGCCGTGTTCGTCAGATTGGGCAGCGACTACCGCAGCAATTACTACGAATACGAGATACCGCTGTCGCTGACGGCACCGGGCGTCTACGACCGCTATTCTTCGGCCGACTGCTACGCCGTGTGGCCCGAAGAGAACATGCTGGACATCCCGCTCAGCGTGTTCACATCGGTCAAGAAAGAGCGCAACAAGGCCAAGGCACAAGGACTGGCGTCTTACACGACGGCCTACTATACCTACGATGAGGACAACCCCAACAACAAGGTGACGGTGATGGGTAATCCTACGCTCGGCGAGGTGAAGACGATGATTATCGGTGTGCGCAACCTGTCCGCCGACGTCAAGAGCGGCGAGGTATGGGTCAACGAACTCCGTCTGAAGGAATACAACAATACGGGTGGATGGGCTGCCCAAGGCAATCTGAATGTGCAACTTTCCGATTTCGGCGTGGTCAACCTGCAGGGCAAGTACATCACCGAAGGTTTCGGCGGACTGGAACAGGGCGTACAGGAACGTTCGCAGGAGGATTACAAGACCTACAGTGTGACGGCCAACCTGGAGATGGGCAAGTTCTTCCCCGACAAGGCCAAGGTGTCCGCACCGCTTTATTACTCCTTGACCAAGGAAGAATCCCGTCCGAAATACAATCCGCTCGACACCGACATGGAACTCGACGACGCGCTTGAGGCCGCCGCTTCCGAAGAGGAGCGCGACTCCATTGAGCGCATTGCCGTTACGCGCACGACCAACCGCAACTTCTCCTTGTCCAATGTGCGTGTGGGTATTCAGACCAAGGGACACCCTATGCCCTACGACCCGGCCAACTTCTCCTTCTCCTACAGTCATTCCCACAGTTATACGAGTGGTGAGACCACGGTCTATGAGAAGGAGGACAACTGGCGCGGCGCGTTGTCTTACAGTTGGACGCCCGTCTACAAGGCCTTCGAACCCTTCAAGCGCATCAAGTCGAAGAGCAAGTGGTTGGACATCTTCCGCAAGTTCGGACTCAACTGGTTGCCGCAGAACGTGGCGTTCAATACGGAAATCACGCGCAATTACTATGAATTGCAAGAGCGCGACATGGATGATTTGGGCGGCGAGCAACTGCCGTTGACCTTCAGTGAACAGTTCCTTTGGGACCGTGAGTTCGCCATCCGTTGGGACCTGACGAAGAATCTCCACATGAATTTCTCCAGCGCCACCAATGCGGAGATAGAGGAGCCCTATACACCCGTCAACAAAGACCTGTATGCCGACCGCTATCAGGCATGGAAAGACTCGGTGTGGACGTCGTTGCGCCACTTCGGTGCGCCGCTCGATTACAGCCAGACCTTCACCATGTCTTACCAGTTGCCGCTCAATCTGGTGCCCATATTCGACTGGGTGTCGGCCGACGCCACCTATAATGCCACCTACAATTGGGACCGGGGTACCGAACTCGATGACGGAACGTCGCTCGGCAACACCATCATCAACAACCGCACGTTCAATGTCAACGGTTCCTTCAACATGGAACGTCTGTACAATCATATCCCGTTCCTGAAGAAAGCCAATGAGCGTTTCGACAAGGCCGACCGCAATGCGGCCAAGAAGAAACAGACGGCGAAGAAGCAGACGGCCTCCGCCAAGAACGGAAAGAACCAGAAAGACGACAAGACGGCCGGACAAAAGAAGGAATTGCCCAAGAACAAGAAATCTTTTGAGAAGGAAATCACACTCTTGCCCGATACCTCCATCACCGTCAATCACGGCAAGAAGAGCAAGCGGCTCACCGTCATGGCCAAGACCGCCGACGGCAAACCCTTCAAACTGAGGTTCCGCAAGACCTCCGACAATGAGTTGAAAATCACCAACAAGGTGGATTCGGCCATGAAGATCAAGGTGACCGTCACGCCCAAGGAACCGCTCGACAATCAGGGTTGGTACAAGACCGCACAGTGCCTGGCCCGCGTGATGATGATGGTGCGCAACGTGAGTGTGTCTTACCGCAACCAATACTCCATGTCTCTGCCGGGATTCCTCCCCGACGTGGGCGATGCTTTCGGTCAAAACCGCCAGGGCGTGCTTTCTCCCGGACTTGACTTTGCCTTCGGTCTTATCGATGACAATTACATCAACAAGGCCCACGACAGGGACTGGCTCCTGATGAACGACTCCGTGGCCACGCCTGCCACGACCAACCTGACACAGGACTTGCAAATCCGCATGACGCTCGAACCGGTGAAGAACCTGAAAATCGACCTCAACGCCTCGCGCACGTGGACGCGCGCCCGTTCCATACAATATATGTATGACGGTATGCCGACCACTCAGAGCGGTACTTTTACGATGACCACCATCTCCCTGAAGAGCGCTTTCGAGGGTATCGGCAATGCCAATGACGGCTACCGTTCCGCCTCGTTCGAGAAGTTCTGCAACTCCCTGTCCGCCTTCCGCGACAGGGTGGAGGCACAGTATGCCGGTGCCGTCTATCCCGAGGGCAGTACGCTTGCAGGTACGGTGTTCGACGCCGACAACGGTGCCGTGGACCCCTACAGTGCCGACGTGATGATACCCGCCTTCCTTTCCACCTATACCATGGGCGGAAACGGTCTGAGCATTTTCCCCGCCCTGAGCCGGTTGTTGCCCAACTGGACCCTGCGCTACAGCGGACTGTCCAAACTCCCGTGGTTTACCGACGTGTTCAAGAGCATCAACATCAACCATTCCTACAAGAGCATCTATGCCGTAGGCGCCTACAGTTCGTACAGCACCTTCCAGGAATACATGAACGGACTCGGTTTCGTGACCGACGCCACGACGGGCAATCCCGTACCGAGCACGATGTTCAATGTCTCCACGGTGAGCATCAACGAGGCCTTCTCGCCGCTCCTGGGCGTCGACATGACCTTCTACAACAACCTGACCGCCAAGGTGGAATACCGCACCACGCGCGTTCTCTCACTCAGTATGACGAGCGTGCAAATCAACGAGGCCGTCAGTCGCGACTGGGTCGTAGGCCTGGGATACAAGATCAACAACTTCAATCTCTTCGGCGGCAAGAACCACCGCAAGGTGAAGAGTACGAAGAAGGGTGAGGAAGAGGAGAAGAAATCATCGTCGGCCTCCAAGAAGAAAGGCGGATTCAACCACGACCTCAACATGCGTCTCGACTTGAGCTACCGCCGTCAGGCCAGTATCAGCCGCGACATCGCCACCGTCAGCAGTGCGGCCAGCAGCGGCAATACGGCCTTCAAACTCAGTTATTCCGCCGATTACACCATGTCGAGACTCCTGACCATGAGTTTCTATTACGACATGCAGACCAATACACCGCTGTTGTCGAGCAGCAGTTATCCCACGACGACCCACGACTTCGGCCTGAGCATGCGCTTCTCGCTGACGCGGTAAACGGCGAGTGTGACGATTAACCTCTACGAATCATGTATAAAAGACTTACCTTAGCAATGGTTTTCCTGTTGACGTGCGCCTTCTGTCAGGCCGCGACAGGCAATGTGTGGACCGGTACTTGGGCCGCCGCGGCGGAATATACCGGTCAGGGCGACATGCCCAAATCACCGCTCACCGACCGTTCCTTGCGGGAAATCGTGCGCGTCTCTATCGGTGGAGAGAAAGTGCGCGTCACCTTGTCGAATGAATTTTCCTCCTCTCCGCTCAAGATCCGGTCGGTCTTCATTGCCGACGCCGCCGACTCGTGCGATATCCGTCCCGCTACGGCCAAGTATCTTACCTTCGACAAGAAGCGCGCCGTGACCGTTGCGGCGGGCCAAAGTGTCAGGAGCGATGCGGTGAATTACCGCCTGCGTCCCCTGCAGCGCCTGGCCGTTACCATCTGTTACGGTGACGAGACCCCCGAGCACGCCACATCCCACAGGGGCTCCCGCACCACATCTTATATCATATCGGGTGAAGCCAGGCCGAAGACTTCCTTTGCTCAAGGTGAGAGAGTGGACCATTGGTACGGTATTTCCGCCATCGACGTCCTGTCCGATGCCGGCAGCATTGCCATCATCGGCAATTCCATCACCGACGGACGCGGCAGTACTGTCAATGCGCAAAACCGCTGGCCCGACGTGATGTCTTCGGTATTGCAGAAGAACGGCGTCAGTATGGGTGTGCTCAATCTCGGCATCGGCGGCAACAGCGTGTATTACGGCGGTCTCAGCGAACCTGCCTGTAAACGGTTTGACCGGGATATTCTCTGCCAGGCCAATGTGAAATACGTCATCATCTACGAAGGCGTCAATGACCTGGGCAGTGCGGACAAGGATGCCGAGCAACGGGCCTACAAACTCATCGAAATCTATCAGGAGATGATCAGGAAATGCCATGACCGCGGCATCAAGGTCATCGGCGCCACCATCATGCCTTTCGGGAAGAGTTTTTATGAAGACCATTTCAAGGATGCGGCCCGGCAATACGTCAATCAGTGGATTCGGACCAGCGGTGCCTACGATGCCGTCATCGACTTCGACGCCCTGCTTCGCGACACGGACAATCCGCAATGCCTGCAACAGCCCTACCAGGAAGATTGGTTGCATCCCAATGCCGCAGGCTACGCCCGCATGGGCCGCTTCGCCGCCGAGGAACTGATGAAGGTGCTGTAAACGTCCCGTTCGGGCCACACCGCCCGATTCCCCTCCAAACACAATACGCCCCAAAAGTTGTACTCAACTTTTGGGGCGCAATTCGCTGTTGTGACCCCGTTGGGATTCAAACCCAAGACCTTTAGAACCGGAAGGGTCTCAAGGATTTGCACAAGTCTTTAATTATCAGTCCGTTCCAAGCAAATTCGAAAAATGCGGCTTTCGACACTGCCGCAAGGCAGTCTTTCGGTCAGGCCGTCGCGCAAGACAGAGGCGTGAATACGGTAGAGACACCGAGGCCCGCGAGGAAAAGTGGGAGCGTATCGGCAACGTGCTGTTGCATGCGGGTAATTTCATCGGTACGATGGCGGGTGCGCCCTCAACCGAACATCCCTAATACATACCTCTGCCCTCAAATCACATTTTTATTCACATCGGAAAATCTGCATCAGTGAAATGACGAATGGAGGGAAGAAAAAGCGGTCAATGCACATTGAATAGAATATTCTTGT
>Ga0065708_1006535_pt1 | contig 31522 bp, 30 predicted proteins | sample Hoacrofraction12_2_FD_59095 | JGI IMG/M metagenome (GOLD analysis project Ga0065708, IMG submission 59095) | Hoatzin crop microbial communities from Cojedes, Venezuela, sample from fiber fraction 12 v1 | ecosystem: Host-associated > Birds > Digestive system > Esophagus > Crop | place: Venezuela... | reverse complement strand
AGTGAGTGTCAGTTTTTTTTACNGGTATCTAATTGAGCGCTACGGGTGGTATCATATTGAGCGCTATAGGCGGTATCTAATTGACCGCTACAGGTGGTATCGNTTGAGCGATATTATCAATACACTANTACTATTGTATAAATATAACGCTGCGTGAATTAATATTCACTTGCGAAACTTGAGTTATTTTACATTTTTATTGAACCACCGGTCGAAAAATATCTAATTAATGAGTATCGCCCAAAACAAATTCAAGCCAATGATCCAATCTCAGATATTGCAAATTAATTGAAGACGATTCTCCCACGATAAAAGACATAGGGATTTTAGGNTCATCCTCATCGATTATTAATATNGAATTTGGATCGTAAAAGGATTCTTCTTGAATTCTCTTATTTGTTGTGATTAACTTTTTACCTGTTGCCAATGCTGTTATTGCATTTATAGTCATCCCTTGTCTATTAGGATGACTTAAATCAATTATAATTCTTGAATTATTTTGAATCCTTTTTACTTCNTCNAGTGATCAATCCCTTATCTTTTAAAAAAGAACAATCTTTATACTTCTCAACAACTTCAAGCAATCCTTGTCTTTTATAAATCCAGGTTTTTATTTTNTTACTTAAAAGACTGTTTTTTCCACTTGTTGGTGAATTAAAGCGCAGGAAAAGAAAATGTTTTAGATTGTTATCATCACAAAATTCTTGTATGTATTTTAATAAAGAGGGTCTTTTCAANGATGGTTTTCCACTAAAAGTTCCTATAAAACTGATATCATATTCATATTCACTGATNCTATTATCTAGAGGAAGATANAAATCTGGAAAGTATTCTATATTATATTTTTTTGCCTCGTCTCGATCAAAAGAAATTACTCTGTCGAAAAGTTTGTAATAATCGCTATAATGTGTACCGATAGCGCTCCATTTATCCCACATAAAAAGCACTGTTTTTATATTGGGATTCATTTTACGTAACCAAGATAAAAATGTCTTCTTGAATGTTGGTAGTGGTATGCATAAGAATATATCAANTTTTTTATCCTTGAGCTCTGATTTTAATTCATTTGTCCATTGGGTTCGTCTCCATGGATTTTTTATCCATCCAAGGAAATTGACTGCTGTCATTGGTTGGCGAAGACTTGAAATCCATTTTATTTCACAAAGATACACGTCTGCTGCCCCCATACGCAATAGTTCATCACGCATAGCTACATCATAGTCATAAAACCTTGAACAGAATAAAAGTATTCTCTTTCCTTTGATAGTATGATTTTCTTTTGTAGACATAAAATATAATCCTTTTGCGCAATTATGCCAATAGTGGTCAATGTTACCGATATTACATTTTTATTTCCTTATGCAAAAATAATTATTCGATATTTTGATATTAATGTGATTCTTTATCCTGTGTCATAACCTCGTGTTTTAGAATTTTTATGGAATTGTCTATATTGCCGGATTCTATATGTTCGCTTTACATAATATGATTAATGCCTTATAATCTTGTGAATATATTTTAAAATATTCCAAATTATAGAATCTTTACAATTTTGCATAAATAGAAATTTGTAAATAGCGAATTTAAATTTTTCGTCATTTCTATAGGCTTTAAGGTATTGTAGATTGTAAAAAACGACTTTATCACCGATGTACTCATATAATCCTGGCTTCTTTTTNAGTTTCTCCTCTATCACATCAACATTTTCTTTGTATTTGTTAAAAAATAATATCTTATAGAAACTGTTCAAGACCTGTCCATTTAATATTCCAAGTTGGAAAGGATAAACTTGGGAATTCCCGTCAGCATTCTTGATAAAATCATCAAGAATTTTATTTGCTACGACGTCAAACGAATTGAAATTGCGAACGAATCCTTTTACGTCGACCGATTGTCCCTCTCTTCCGACGAAGTATATGTATGGAGCACACTTCACGAATCTTATTGTTTTCAGAATGCGTAAAGGCCAGTAATTGTGCTCATTGTCGCTATAAAAAACATTCTCTGACCATTCAAGTCCAGACAATCTTAATAAATCTGTTTTATAACAAATATTGTGAATTCTGATTTTATGTCTTATGGATCTGTTCTCTATAAAAGATTTGTTCATTGGGAGGTCTATACCTGTTTCTACATATTCGTCAAAAGTATGTTTTTCTAGTTTTTTATTTTTGACGTAATATATCCAGCTTTCAGAAAGTAGCATATCTGCCTCAGATTTTTGAGCCTCTTTAAGGTATTTTATAAATTCTTCTTTGTCAAACCAATCGTCAGCATCAAGTGTTCTGAAATATTTACCCTGTGCCATCTTTAAAGCAACATTCATACACGAACCATAATTGCCATTCTCTTTATCTACGACCTTGAATATATCGGGATACTTTTTCTCATACTTATGGGCAATCTCAGAGGAAGAATCTTTACTCCCGTCATTTATCACCAGAACTTCGAAAAGTTGCATCAGTTCATCATCCAATATTAGAGAATCTAAACAACGTGGAAGTAGAGTTTCCATATTGTATGCCGGTATTATAATAGACATTACTTTTCCCATATGAATATATTTAATTATTATTTACAATTATATGTAATTTCTACTGCTTATTGATTATGTTCTCCTCACTATCTTCATACAGATTTTTTCTATAGAAAATTCTGGAGATACCTTTTAATTGAATTTTTGCGTGATGTTTAAATGTTTCCCATACGGAAGTTTGATCATTGGTACCATATCCAGTAATGGCTCTTGCCTTTCTATTTCTAACAAATGCAATCTTTCCATATTTTTTAAGCGCAAGTGCCATGGATCCATCTTCGCCTCTAATTATATCAACGCGATACTCTTCTTTTCTTCCATACTCTGCATTATATGCAAAAACAAGTCCACGAACACTTAATTCGGGCCTTTTGAAATGTTGAATATATAAAAAAATATCCCTACAAAGTTCAAACAACTTTAATTGAAACTTAGAATGATTCTCATCAGGTATATAACTCCAAAGTGAAGAAACACATGATACATTTGGTTTAAGAAGTTCTTTCATCATTATATTGAAATATTCAGGTGGATATAGGGTATCAGAATCTATATCAAAATAATATTTTCCTTTGCAATTCCACAATCCACATCTACGTGCATAGCCGCAACTATGTTGATATTCAGTATAATATGGAATACCAGATGCTTTAAATATTTCTTCTGTTCTGTCAGTAGAATCATTATTTACACCTATAATTTCTACAGGATAATCACATTTTATTTCACTTAAAGACCAAAGACATGCCTGCAAGTGCTTTTCTTCATTATAAGCAATTACAACAATCGAAATGAGAGGATTATCACTTTGTAATTTGGATAATCCCTCCTTTGTTTCGTCTATGATGTTTTGTGAGACTTCGTGAAAGGGTTTGTCGTATATGCTCAGATATTTATCATACCATGCCATATTCTAAATATTTTTTGCGAAAATACAATTATTTCCCGTAAAAAGCAAATCTTTTAATAAAAAAGAGGAGTTTCGTAAAAAAAATAATTAAATTTGCACATAAAAGTGGAACTAGTACAGAAGATCATTTTCTACAAAGTGAGATCATTCTTGACTCTTTCGTGAAATAGAGGGATTGAAAAAAATTGTTTACATAGTCGGTGGTATATCTCGTCCCAATGGGATGACTCAAGTATTAGTACAAAAGATAAATTATCTAGCACTTAATACAGGTTATGGAATTTATGTCGTATTGACGGAAAATAAAGAAAAACCTTTTTATGAATTGGATGATAAGGTAAATGTAATTAATTTTGGAATAAATTTTGATGATTTAGACACACTTCCCTTTTTTAAAAAAATTATGGGATTCTGCCGAAAACAGACTTTATATCAGTCATATTTATCAAAATTTTTGTTATCAATATCACCTGATATTACTATTTCTATTTGTAGGAGAGAACTAAATTTTATTAATAACATCAATGATGGTAGCAAAAAAATAGGTGAATTTCACTATAATAAATCTGCCTATAGGCGAATTAATGTGTCTATTTTTCCTAAATGCCTTAATTCTTTGTTGTCGAAGATTTGGATTCGGCAGATGGAAAAGGCGGTAAATAGATTATCAGCATTTGTCGTTCTGACAGATGAAGACAGACGAGAATGGTCGGAAACTAAGAATGTGATTGTCATAAATGATTTGATACGACCAAGAAATGTTCCTATTTCTTCGCTAGAAAATAAAAGAGTATTAGCAGTTGGAAGTTATACCCTTGCTAAACGTTACGATCTATTGTTAAAAGCATGGAAAAATGTTGAAGAAAAGCATCCCGATTGGAATCTTGATATATATGGCTATGGCAATAAAGAACCATATCTACTGTTGATAAAAGAATTAAATATTAGGAATGCTCATTGTAATGAAGCCGTAAAAGATATTTATTCAAAATATGCAGAATCTTCTACTTTAGTTATGACATCTGAACATGAGGGCTTTGGATTGGTAATGGCTGAAGCTATGTCTTGTGGATTGCCTGTTGTCGCTTTTGACGTACCTTGTGGGCCACGAGAAATAATAAAGAATGGTTACAATGGTTTCTTGGTTCCATTTGGCGATGTAAAAACATTGTCAGAGAAAATAATTGAACTCATAGAGAATAAGGATCTGATTAAAAGTATGTCATGTAATGCGATAAAAGAGTCGAGTAGATTAAACGAAGATGTTATAATGAAACAATGGCTAGCTTTGTTTAGCAATATTGTTGATTCTAAGAAATAGTTGTATGAGAATAATGTATGTTTTTACACACCTGTCTCAGTTTGGTGGTGTCGAAAGGGTTTTCATAGATAAAATTAATTATTATTGTAATCTAGAAGATTATGAGGTCTTTGTCTATACAGTGGAACAGAAGAATCATCCAATGTCTCATCCTATCGATGAAAGGTGTCATGTTACTCATTTGGGTATAAGGTTTACTGATTCATACAAGAAAAAAGGAATATATAGGTACTGCGATATATTACGAAGACAGCGAAATTTTTATAGGGTATTGAGAGACTGTATTGATAGTATTAAACCTGATGTCATACTATCTCAAGCAGACTTTTATTGTGATGTAATAGCTGATATCAAAGGAAATACACCTTTTATTATTGAGGCACATTCTTCTTACGATCATACAAGATGGTATCCTCAAATAAATTATCTGCAAAGGATAATGAGATATTTTTATTTTAGAAAATTTAGAAAGGCACAGAAAATAGTTTGTTTAACTGAGGGTGATGCTCTTTTATGGTAAAAAGAGAAATCCCAATGTTCAAGTGATTCCAAATGTTGTGCATCTAAATGAAGATAATACATTCTCAATTTGTAAAAATAAAAGAGTTATATTTGTTGGGAGATTCGCCTATCAGAAAGGTTGGTGGCACCTATTTGATATATGGAGTAGAGTACATAAAAAGTTTCCTGATTGGTCGTTAGAGATATATGGTGAAGGAGAAGATGAATTGGATGTTATTAAATGTATAAAGAATAAAGGTATAGAAGACTCTGTAAACATACATAAACCTACATCTAATATTTTTCCCGAATATAAGAAAAGTTCGATATTGATGCTAACTTCTATTTATGAACCTTTTGGATTGGTTTTACCTGAAGCTATGTCATGTGGTCTGCCAGTGATATCTTTTAGAGGTGAAGGCCCTGATGATATCATTACAGATGGTGAAGATGGGTTTCTTGTTGAACAATACGACATCGATTCATATTGTGAAAAATTAAGCAAACTTATGGAATCAGAAGAACTAAGGAAGCGAATGGGGGAAAAAGGTATTATATCATCGAAACGATATTCTGCAGATAAGATTATGCCTCAATGGCTAGATNTATTTGAGAACTTGACAAGATGTGGACAGCAAAGTCAAACTTGAGAGTAATAAACATAAAAGAGACTTTTACATTTTATTTCTTAGCTTTATCTTTGACAAAAATAGCGCTATCTTTTCCGAACACCCAACCTAGTCCCAATCGATAGATCAGCATCGCAAATATTAAACTTAAGAAGATAACTAAAGCTGCCAAAGCAGGTGCTAAGATAAATTCGAACCAGATAGGATTATGTTCCATAAGATAAAGTCCANACGTATCTATAGACATGATACGAAGNAAAAAGTAATGTAGTGTATAAATTTCCATTGTACCTCCTCCGATAAGTGCTATTAGTTCATGTATTCCGTGGCGTCCTAGTTTACCTTCCAATTTTCTGAAGAACAGAAAGAAAAACATAACAACGAAGAATCCTCTTATCATGGCTATGATGGAAACATTGTATTTGCTTCCTTCATAATAGTTTGAAATAATAGAAAAAGCTATATACAATATTATCGAAAATATCATGACATGAAGATCCTTATTATTACAAATTTTGCTTATTGAAGGCCTCATAAGAATTCCCATAATAAAGAAAGGCCATAGTTTCGTAATANNTCCTAAACATAATGCAAGTCTTACTTCTTCAGAAGAAACTGTTACCAAGAGTACAAATATAACGAATACAATCACTGACTTAAACNAGAAATGTANTCTGATATAACGGAANGTCCAAAGAATAACGATATATAAACTTAGCACATACAAATACCAATACCCAGATTTCTCAGGATCCTTGATAAAATCAAGAAGAGTGTGACCAATCGAATATGTATAAATTAAACCACCAATCAAGAAAAAAGGGATTAATATTCTTAGACGTTTACTCAAATTCAGTTTGTCAGGATTTGTCACTAATCCTGATGCAAACATAAAAAGTGGCATGTGAAAAGAATAAATTATCTTATAAACCGATCCATAGGGTAATATATGTCCTATTACTACCATGTATATAGCAAAAGCCTTAATTGCATCAATGTAGAGTATTCTTCTTCTTTTCATGATTATGAATGCTTTTGCCTGATTTAGTTGACTCTTTTGCCTTCTTATACCAGAACTTAATGCTATTTTATTCTACACTATCTAGAGGATAAGCACATACTTGTTTGTACTTGTTTAATAGCATATCTATACAAATATCAAGATTGTAGTTCTCTCTTATATGTAAACTTAATTTAGGTTGTTGGATATTGTCATTTAAGGCTTTTAATATGCTGTTACCGATATCATCAATATCGTATGGATTTACCTTATATGCGAGTTTATCTGGATAATATTCTTTGGGACCTCCTATATTCGTAATTACGATATTACAGCCATGCATAGCGGCCTCAAGGGCTACTAGTCCAACACCTTCATTTATACTCGGTAAGGCAAAGACCTTAGCCCTTAGATATAACGATTCTAATTCTTCATCAGAAACATATCCCTTGATTTCGATATTATCAGCATCACCAATCTTATTTTTGAGATTTTTGAGAGATTGTGCATTTCCTGTATTTCCTACAAGAACGAGTTTGAAACCGAAACGTTTAGCGGCCTCAATGAGTCTTCCTACGTTTTTTCGTTCTTGAGTCATAGTTCCAGCAAACATACAGAATTTTTCTTTCTTGGATAAATCTATATCAGTAGACTCACTTCTATATGATAGAGGCACAATGGCTATTTTGTCTCTAGATATGTCATATCCTTTTTCTAAATATTTTGCCTCGTATTCAGTGCGCGNAAAAAATAGTCTTATATCAGAACGCAATCTACGTACTACGTAATTTTGTGAAAAAAGTCGTAGTTTTTCACATCCAAAGAATGTAGCTAGNCTGTATTTCCATAAAGGAGTATTGGTATCAATAATAGGGGAAAATACGACTCGAGGATTTAAACCNCTTCCCCAATGTATAAAGTCATAGTTCCACAAACCAATACCAAAAATGTGTACAATGTCGAAATCTTTCCATGAATAGTGACTCCATGGATCTATATAAGAAACACGGTGACCTCTTTTTTTTAATTCCTCTCCCCATATTTTCGCTTGCATTTTTATTCCGTCACCTTCACCAAGAAAGCAAGCTCCAGGGTAAACAACGTATGCTATATTCATTATGTATTTAGTAATTTAAACCAAACGACCAAAGTGGAATGACATTGCTATATCCATACTCGATATCATCTTTTACGATATATCCCTCTCTCGCTTCGGCAATTTGTTTCTTGCCTTTCTTCTTTCCACCGATTTCAAAAGTTTTATCAGAAATCTCAAAGTCAGAGATTCTAGAAGATATGATATCATTATTTACTCTCATCTGATTATTGAAGAAAGTTTCTCTGATATTACCGATGTCAGAATCGTTACCTCCCAAGGCATAAATGAGATTAGTATTATCTAGATATACTTTTTCTATTTTCCCTAATCCCCTTATACCACCAGTACTATCCCGTAATTGACTTATAACGCCAGCCTTCTCCATATACATGAAATAATCAGGAAGACTGTTTCTGCTGGTTCTTATGATGTTCGCTAATGATTCCATCACAGGTTTAAAAGGTACGCTTTTGGCGACAATGGCGAGTAGTTGTTTTAATTTTCTTCCTGTAGAAACATTCATTTCGGCAAACTGTGGTATATCCGATTCCATAGTTTGGGTAATTATCTGATTTAGTATGTAATTAAAATCAGGGTCGTTACCAAAAGGGTAGTATCCATGTTTGAGATAATCTTTAAAAAGAGGTAAAGGATGTTCGAGTTCTTCTAATTTTACCTTATTCTGTAAGATATCATCTAATGAATATATTTCAGTTTTGATGTTATGGAATAGTTGTAGATATTCTCTGAATGATAATCCCTGCAAATTATAGATAACGGCTCTACGACTGAGATCTGCTTCTCCCTTTATTATATCTAAGACAGATGATCCTGTAAACGTAACTTTTAGGGTGGGGTGGGTATCGTATATCTGTTTTAGCTCCTGCGACCATTTTGAGTATTTATGAATCTCATCTATAAAAATATGCNGNCCNCCTTCTTTTACAAAATCATCAATAGTCTCAATAAGAGTATGGTTTGAAAAATAGATATTGTCAGCAGACACGTATAAGGATTTATCTTCTTGATGCTCTTTTATGTATTGTAGCATCATAGTCGTTTTACCAACACCTCTTGGTCCGACAATACCTTTCATCTGTCTGTCCCAGTTTACTAAAGGATATAAATAGCGTTTAAATTTACTATTTGTATTCTTTAGTCTTTCTTGCATATACTGTATAAGTTGTATATCCATGTCTCAACTTTGATATTCACTTGCAAATATAATAAAAATGCACAATGGAAAGTGCATTTCGCTAAGGAAAGTGCACNTTTTATAGTGCATTTATTCAAAAACGGCTTTAATAACCTTGTTCATTTGGTTCTTCCATGAAAGATCTTTTACAGAATTTCTGATTTCATCGGCAGATATTTTTAGATTGTCATAAAAATCAATAATACGTTGTATATTTATAGGTGATTCATCTGCTGGTGCCTTAATAATATATGGTGCATTGTCAAAATCCTCATCTGTTTCAGAGTAAACAAAGGGAATGCCTCGTACAGCATATTCTCTATTCTTCAATGTCTTAATTTCTGTAATACCACTGCGGTGGCGTGCAAGACTACCTACAGCAAAGTCTGCCATGTCGAACATGTCATCTAGATCTTTACCGTATTTAGTGCCATGGAAAATGACGTTATCTTGTATCCCATATCGTTTGATTATAGGATTAAAACCTTCAAAGAATCTATTTTGCTCCATATCAATAGGGTTCACTCCACCAACGATATGATAATAGATTTTTTTCGTTCCTCCATGTTTATAGTATTCCCCTATGCCGGATACAAAACGATCAAAACCATGCCAATAATGTACCTCTGCTACAGATAGGAAATGCATCTCGTTATCATTTCTTTTTGTGTGATGTCTCAGTGGTATAGAATCGAAATCAATGCCATTTGAGATATTTATCGTTTTCTGACCAAAAATCTCTTGGTCGTTGGTGAATGTTACAATATCATCGGTAGAAGTAGCGAGTTTTTTCCTGAAGATTTTATCTATGAAGAATTTNATTTTTCCCTCTATCGGGAAACTAACATATTCTTGATCGTATGGGTATGTAGGTATTTCTATTACAGATTTAATACCTATTTTCTTAAATGATTTAAAGAGATGTATTGTTGCGGGATTTGCATTGTGGAAGGAACGAACATAAACGAAATCCATATTATTGTCTTTTACATAACTAATGATTTCTCCGTAGCAACATTTGTTTTTAATGCCAGCAATTATGCCAGTGCCATAATCTCTTATTATCTTGTTATCAATGCGTCTTACTTTATGTCCGTTATCAGTATAGTCGTATGTGCATAGATGGACTTCGTGACCAAGTTCTTTAAGTCCCTTTACCTGATATAATATTTTNTTNCTNATACCGCTATATTCAGATAATCCGTGATATACGAGAAAGAGTATTTTCATTGTTGTGCAATTCTTTTAAATAAATTATTCCATTTTTGCATTATGGAATCTTGTGAGTAAAAATCCATACTATTAAGGGCATACTGACCCATTCCTACCTTTTTTTTATCATCTGTAATTAGCTCTTCTATTGCGGATGAAAGTTTTTCTAAGTTTTTATTCTCTACTAATATTCCGTTATATCCATTCTTAATTATTTCTTTTGGTCCGTTAGGACAGTCGAAAGAAATACAAGGCAAGCCACATCGCATCGCTTCGAGTAATACAAGAGGGAAACCTTCGAAAGTACTGCTAAGTACAAATATTGAACTATCTATATATTTTTCTTCAATATCTCTTGTATTCGGATAAATATGTATGCTTCTATTTAATCCTAAATCCTTTATTAAGGATGTAAGATACTCATATAGTTCACCTTCTCCATATATATTAAGTTCCCATTCGGGATATTTATCATTAATAGGTTTCCACGCCTTTATTTAAATATTCTTGTAGATTTTTGTTGGGTATAGTCGCCCTACATTGATGACTTTTTTGTTTTTACATGAACTTGTGATTTTGGGATATATTGCCACGAAGTTCGGAATTACTTCGCATTGTTTTATATTACTCCAGTCTTTGGCATCTCTATTGGTGAGAACCACGAATGCATCCAAATTTTTTACTGCCCGTTCAAATTTCTTTCTCCAAATATAAGCAATTATGTTATATGGAAATCCTCGTTGACTTAATAAATGAAAGTTTCTTATATATTCTTTTGCAATATGTGATTCTCCGATTTTTTTACTTCCGTCATATACTTTTGTAATGAAATCCATATCTCTTCCGCACACAGTACATACAATATCTGCATGGATATCTATTAAAGTCGTTGTAAGTTTTTTGCGATATAACCTCATCAACTTTTTGTATACAAAGAAGCGCTTTACTATACCATACTTGTATTCTTGTGAAAAGTCTATATCCAAGTCTATTAATTTGACTCTATTCGATAAAGGAAAAGATGTCGGTTTGTCTCTTTGCGAATCTGTAATAATATAGACCTCATACCCCATCTTATCTGCAAGATAGTTGGTTTTTTGAGTGAGGATACGATCTACACCTCCATACTCTAATATCGCAGTATAAATATAGGCTATTCGCATATTCTATTGATGAGAGGTATCAAGAAACTCTGTATTCTTACGGTCTATATGTCGAATGTTCTTAAACATTCTTAAGGCTAGGGTGGGTAGAACCTTAATACTTCTGAAAGCGACTCTAGTTCGCATAGCAGAAGGGACAGCTAAGAATAGTGAAATGCATATTAAAATAAATAATATCCACCATTTAAGTCCCCACGCATGAACTACAATGGTCATAAATAACGCAAAAATAAATGTTATAACCAGTAGCAGTGAACGGGGAATGAGCGATTGTTGGATTGTTTTATTAATGAAATTAATATTGAATGTTTTAATGGCAGTAGGCAGATATTTTAGCATGCGCAAAAATGATTGTGTTTGTGCTGTCATCCAACGCATCCTTTGTCGCTGGAAGTTATCAGCATCGCATACCTTCTCGTCATATACAGGTATGTTTTCTTCATAGCGAATAAAAACATTCTGTTTTATTAAGAGTTCTTCTAATTCTCTATCTTCTCCTGCTGTACTTAATTTATCTACGTTGTCTTTAAACCATTTATAATCGAAACACATCCCTGAACCAATTAGTGCGGAGGACAACCCCACATAGTTGTGTGCTTTGCGGAATAAAGTATTGTTTATCTCTTCACTTATACCGTCTAATACAGCAACTTCGTTGTCCGAATTTTTAGCACATCTATGGCATTGTATAGCTTTATATCCATCGTTACATACCTCATTAAGTTTTTCGAGGAAATCAGTACTAACTACGTTATCTATATCTAAAATAACTACGTTATCGTATGATTTAGGCATGTTGTGCATTGCAAACTGCAACGATTTTGCTTTACTGCTTTTATCGAATGTTGGTACAAGCGTTTTTATGGGTAGGGTGTTGAGATAGTCTATGGTACTGTTTTGCATACAATCGGCTATGACTGCCACAGTATATAGTTCCTTTGGATATACTTGCTTGAGGAAGTCTACTACAGTATTTTTTATTATCTCATCGTTTTTGTATGCAGGGAACAGGATTAAAAAGGAATGTTTTTTTTGTTCTGTAACAATAATATGTTTTTTATCATTTCCTACTGTAGCAGCGAGTGCAAAGAAAAATATATAAAATACCGATATGGCTACGAATAACCATAGAACAATATCTATGATATGTATTATCTGCCAAATCATTTGTATATATTGTTTTTCTTATTTACGTTGACATATTTGTGTTTTCCAGGACTGAGTTTGAAAACGTTGAGTGCACCTAGAAACATCATAACTGGCGCCATTAAGAAGTTCTTGTCCCATTTTTCATCTACGAGATAATCTGGTGTTGCTAAGGCAAACGCAAACATTACCACAGCTCCAGCAATCCACCATTTTATGGCTAAAGTCATATATATAAGCGGCAAGACGATGCTCATAAAACCAATAATTGCCAAAAGCAGGGTTCTTGGAATAAGTATCCACTGTAGTATCTTATCTACAAAATCATATCGTTTTCTGATAAGTGCAGGTACTAAATATTGAACATTTTTGAATAGGGTATAGAACTGAGTACTAAGGAATCTACCTCTCTGTTGGTTGAATGTTTTAAGATCCCTGCTTCTGTCATCATAAACGTAGATATCTTTGAAATAATCTATAAATATATCTTGTTGCAGGAGCAGAGCTTCCATTTCCTTGTCGTCCCATGCGGTACGTAATTTTCCAACATTATTCTTAAACCAAGTAAAGTCAAAAGCCATACCTGATGCATTTAATGCAGAAGACAATCCCATATTGATATGTCCCTGACGGAAAATATTATTGTTTATCTCTTCAAAGATTGCAGAGAGATTAGATACTGCTGTCTCTCGTCTTACAGATGCGCGATGTAGTTGTACAGCTTTAGTTCCTGCTGTCTCGTAGGCCTCATTGACTCTCTCTAAGAAATCAGATTCGACAATGGTATTGTGAGATAATATTATTACGACATCATATATCTTAAATTCTGGTAGGTTTGCCATAGCAAACTGTAGAGATTTTGCTCTGGTACTGTATTTGAAGTTAGGAACGAGCAGTGTTATAGGATATTGTGCCAAGCGCAGATTTACCATTTCATCCATGTGGTCGGAAACAACCGTAATGTCGAAAAGGCGTTGTGGATAATTTTGTGCCAAAACAGATTTTACTGTTTTCTCAATATGATCATCACCTTGATATGACGGGATAATTACCACAAAACGATTCTGTTTCTTCGCTCTAGGTACATCAAATTTCTTTGTAAAAAGACAGGCAATGGCAAAAACAAGCATGTATATAACAGTAATCGCAGTACCGATAAAGAGTACTATATCGAATGCATATACTATAAACCAAAATATATTTGTAAAATCCATATTTTATAACTTAAAGAACGATATTATGCCATGCATTGTGGCTTTGATTAAATCAAATCTACATTTAAATAGATATTTAAAACAATCTCTACTGCCTACAATGAGTATTAGGTATAAGTATGAAATATATTTTATATTTAAATGTACGTTGCGTTTTACAAGTAAAAGTCTATTACGAGTAATATAGAATGTACGCAAAGGACTTTCCTGCCCCGTGGTTTGACTTTCCTTATGATAAATGGTACATGCTGGATCATACCATATTTTATAACCTGCTCTACGAATCATCATTGACCAGTCTAATTCTTCGTAATACAAAAAATAATCTTCAGGCATTAGTCCTACCTTTTCTATAATTTCACGTTTTACAAGCATTGCCGCACCATGTGCGTATGGAGTGGGATGAGGTGTATCGTATTGTCCTCTATCTATTTCTCCAAATCCAATAGACTCATTGCGTACCGTGATTTTAGACAGTGGCGTATAACCAGCATATTGTATTCTTTCTTCTCCCCATGTAAAACGTATTTTGGGGCAAACTACACCAATCTTCTCTGAAGATTCTAATCTTTGAATTAATGGACGTATATTAAATTCTTTGAAAATCGTATCGTTATTTACAAAGAATAGATATTTTCCTTTTGCCTCTTGTATTCCTAAATTATTACCACCTGCAAACCCAAGATTTTTATTACTTTGTATGGTTTTTATATAGGGATATTTTTGTTTGATTAAGGAAAGTTCGTCTTTATTTGATGCATTATCCACTACTATCACTTCTATAGATGGGTCATTAGAAGGGATAGTGTCAATCAGTTCACATGTATCCTTTAGACCATTGTAATTGACTGTGATGATGGATATGTCATACTCTTGATTCACGTTTCTTCCGTTCTTTTTCTTCTTTCTTTTCTAAATATTGCTGGTATCTTTTTTGTTCCATTGTTTCAAAGTCTTTTTCCATCCAAGGCAAGACATAGCATATAGCCATTGATCCGTAAAATAAGAAACAGTTTGGGTATTGCATTAATATCTGGTTGGCATACGCTGACAACTGTATTGCGAAGAATGCAGAACAGAAACCTGCGCCAATACCTATTAAAGATTTATTTTTAAGCCTTAATACGTTTGCGCATCCGCCTAAAAGAATTAGGACTTGCAGTATGACAAAAACTGTAATTCCGATTTTTCCTGTATGTACCCAAATATATACATACTCAGAATCAGGTGGGACCCTTGAGGCAATAGAGTATTTATTAAAGGGTGGAACCACATCATAGTTCATACCAATTCCTAACCCCCAAGGCGCCTCAGCTAAATATTTTGCTAATTGTTTTTTATTGTATTCACGTACTCCCATGGATGCATCATCTTTATTGAAGGCGGAACGCATACGGCGTATCTGATTATTCCCCTGTCCTATATTCGTAAAAATCAGGATAAAGAAAAATAATGCCCCAAAAACAGCTACAGGCACTGCAATTTTTACGGATCTAGATAGAAAAACGAAACATATAACTCCAGCACCAAATGCAACAATAGCAGTACGAGTTCCTGAGTTGAAGAAAGCCCAGACGCACAATAGGCATGTTACAATATAGAATATTTTATCTGCTTTTAATTTAGCAAAAGCTCCCGCTGCAAGAAACAGAGCAGCAGAAGAGGCCATGCAACAACCGAATGTCGCAGAATCATTAAATACAGACCAATACCTTATAATGCCATTAACTCTGTGGGTCGTATATCCTACGGTATCAAGCCATACCTGTTCAGTATGATTAAATCCTATAGTCTTTTGCTTCCAGCAATAGACAGCGGCAATTATGCTACATATAGCCCAAATACGTAGATATTTATTTAGTCTTTCCGGGGAGTCAACATATAATATGCATATAATAAGGGCATATAATAACTGTCCCGCTAGTAGTCGAGCTCCCATGTACCATGAACCAATCTGATAACCGAGATTACAGGTGTCGTTGAACATCTCTAAGCAACAGAAGAAACACCATGCAAGTATTAGTGGTAGCATAAAGTTCGATAATCGGTAGAACTTAAACTGATTATGTAAGGTTAAGGCAATAACTATCAAAACTATATCCAATATCTCCATTACTCCAGAAATTGGTAACGGCATCATGTTCATTTTATTAAGATACATAATGAAATAGTTCATTATGAAAGTTATCCAAAATACAGTCATTGGATATGCTAATGCAACTATAATACCTAACGCCACTATCGGTAAAGCACAAATAAGCGCCATACCCATTATACCCATGGTATAGAGCTCGTATATTGCCAATAGATAAAGGAGAAAGAGTAAAATTACTCTTCCTCCGATATTAGATTCTCCGAAACTATATCTACTTATGGTTTTTGCCATTATTTAGATCTATTGTTCTCTACCGCAGTAAGACCGAGTTGTGATATACGGTATGCGAAGTTATTGAGTTTTGTGTAAGGAGGCAATTGTCCAACGAACTCCTCTACAGCATAACGACTTGCCTCCGTGAGATACATATACAAACTGTTCTTGTCTTTTAATTGCGACTGCAGTTCATTAAGTGCCTTCTGATCGACATCCTTCCATGTACGGTTCGCACGTGTGACGAGCAGATTTACCGTGCCCATATTCAACAAGGCAGGTGCTATAGAATGTTCATCGAGATTTGGATATTCTATAATAGCAATCTCATTTGGCATAATATCTGGGCATATATCCTTTATATCTTTTGCCATAAGGAATTTGCTATCATCAGAGAGAAAATCCTCATCGTACGTAAGTCTACGAACTTGCAGACCGATACTGATCCAGTAGTTTTCCAATTCCTGCGCAAGATAACTCTTACCATTTCCTGCATCGGTAGATAGCAGGTTCAGTACGTTTTGCTGACCTGTAGTAAAGTGTGGCAACAATGACTTGCTGAGATTATGTAACGCCATATCTGCTATGGTCTTATTGTAGCGACGATAGCGCAAATTGCTCTCTTTCGGGAAACAGCCCATGACGGGAATCTTTGTAATGCGCTCCGAACGCATACGATCTCGTAAGGTACGGTCGAGTATCTCGATGATAAAGAAATATATAGCTGTTAATAGGAACGTCAATAAGAAGGCTCCCAATAATATCAACAGACGATTTGTTGGCTGTGCATTAAGTGGGTACAAAGGTGGGTTGAGCACGCGTAATGTTGCAGTGGTCATCTGTAGATTACGCTGACGCAGACGGGCTGCATTCAAAGCTTTCAGCATCTCCATATAGTTACCCTCGATAAAACTGATATGACGGTCTTTTCTATCGATTGTAGCACCAATAGGTGAGAAATAAAGGAACTGTTTGTCTAGGCTATTGCGCATAATATCCTGTGCCTGTAGCTCTGCCTTTACTTTCTCATATTGGAGCATCTGATTGAGCCACTTATCTATCATATCCTTAGCTTTCACACCAGTCTCGGTACTATATGAACCAGCCTCTATTTCCTTGGTTAAATCCTTAACACTTTCTGTCGTAGCTTCAAGCTCTCTTTCTGCCTTTGCTAATTCTTGCTGAGATTCGGCATTATTACCGCCACTCTCACTACTCATTATCTTCAAATTAGATATACGAGATTGGAGTTTTGAAATATCATTTACTTTACTTGTAAACTGTCTGTTGGCACGAATAATTTGAGCACGATTGCCTAGCTGTCTCTCCAAATAATCCATCAGCGTTTTAGCTGTGGTGTAATCCATCAGCAACTGGTTATTGTTTCTTTGGAATTCTGCATCAAGATTGGCAACCATCTTCGTCTGCTCACCATAGTTTATTATACGATGTTCAACATTGTAGTCAATAAGGTCATCCTCGGCATTACACAGAATTTTGTACAATCGAGCTACTTCACGCTCAAAGAACTTAATAACCTTATTGGTCTCACCGAATCGTATATCCTGATACTGACGAGTAAATACATCATTAAGGATATCAAGAGTGTTATAAGCTATTCCTGCATCATTAGCAGAATAGGCTATATTAATAATATCACTTTGTGGAAACTGTGTTACCTTTAGTCGGTTAGCCATCTGGTTAATTCCGAACCAAGGATGGTAATTTAACAATCCATATATATAATTATTCTGCTGTGGCTTATAGTAAGCCTTCAAGTTTGCGTATGTGGCAGACTCGCTAGTGTGATTTACCAAGGCTTTTACATCTGCAGGAACCGTAGCACTGAATTCCTGGAAATGTTGCGCGGAGATGTAGTTATTATCCTTATTCGGATTACCATACATCAAGGTCCTAGCCAACAAACGAAGTGATGTTTCCTGTAGGGTAGTATTTGTGGTAATAATCAACATAAGGTTGTTGATGTTTGTCTGTGGGTTACCACCAGCGACACCGCTTGTGCCTTCAATATTATATCCAGTTATCATACCTGTGTAGATAGTAGTATCTACGTCATATACACGATCCATATTGCGGGTAAGGAACCATGCGATGATAAGGGCTATCAACGGCAGGATAATTAAGTACCAACGGATGCGGTACAGAAATCGTACTATATATCTAAATATATCCATAGTCTTTATTTTTATTTCTTCTTATTTTGTGATTTTAGTGCACTTTGAGCATTCTTGACTTCTTTTTTAGCAGCCTTTGCCTCCTTCTTTTCTATTGCTTTTTCAGCCTTTAAATCTTCCTTGTATTGCTTTTCCAAGGCTTTTTCTTCAGCCTTACGTTTTTTCTCAGCCTGTTTGCGAGAGTCCTTGTCGTTTAGCGGGATTAAAGTTATATCAGTGGTAGAGTTAGTGATGATAGGGGTATGTGACAAAATCTCTAATGTTACAATATCTATCATTACCTGGGTTTGCTGACTTTGATAGGTGCTAACGGTAGACATTTCATGCATTTTATGCCATGCGAACTGGTCGATACTTGTATTACCGTTCTCAAAGTCTTCTTTCAGCAAACTACCTGCACCTTGATATGCAGCGGCACCCTCGCTTGCACTCTTTAAAGCTATTAATCCGTTGGTAATTTTGATATACAATGACGCTATTTCCAACTTTAGTTGATCAAAAGCGTAATTCTTATCCTGTTCCAATTTCTCGGCTTCGAGTCTCTTTCTTTTTACTGCTTGTCCTAAATCCAAAGCCTTATCTAGTGGTACATTCAATGATGCTCCAACATTCCAATAACTCTGTTCACTGCCCTGAAACTGATATACGATAGAGCTGAGGGTCGTAGAGTTATTTCCCCAAAGGTCGGTCTTACCATAGTTATAACTAGCATGACCTGTAATAAAAGAGAAAACATTCTTCTTCTCTTTCAAGACCTCTGCTCTTGCAAGTTCTTCTGCCTTTGCAAGTGACAGTATCTGTGGATTCTGTCTTGCGTTCTCAAACAAAACTGCGAGTGGGGGTAGGTGGAAATTTGAGAAGTTGATATTTCCCTCTCCTTCACTGGAGTCGAAGAATCCAGCAGCGATACCGCTGTCATTGTAGGCTCTTTTGTCGGTGCTCTGTGCCGAAACACCTCCTGAACAGAGCAATAACACCGCAATACCTAAAAATATTCTTTTATTCATATACAAATTTTTTGTCTACACATTCTCTTTCTGCACGAAGGCAGTAAGAGTTTTCAATATTATCTTCATGTCAAGGGCAAAACTATATGTGCGCCCGTATGTTATATCCAATTGTTTTCTTTCTTCTGCCGACATCTTTCCTGCGCCACCGCGCTTCTCTACTTGCCAAAGACCTGTAAGTCCCGCAGGAGCGATAAACCTATCGATATACTCATCAGCAGTGAGCTTTTCTGCCTCATAAAGAGGTAAAGGACGATTACCAACTACAGACATATCTCCTTTTAATATATTAAATAGTTGTGGCAACTCGTCAATGCTGTATTTACGAATAAAACGTCCCACCTTCGTAACTCTGGGGTCGTTGTCTATCTTTACAAAGGCATTTTCTATGTCTTCTGTTTTATGCTTATTGAATGAATCTTCTGATATAAGGAAATCATCACCGATCAACATTACCTCGCTGTCGCTGATGAAAAGTCCTGATGCCATATCCATAGGATCTGCAGCGGCTTTTGCCTCTGCGTCGGCACCAAGAGGAGCAGTGCCTTCTTTCTCTTCTTTCTGAGTGTCATCCTTCATGGCATACTGGTTATCTTTCTTGAATTCATTGAGTCGCTCTTCTGCATCAACGTACATACTGCGGAACTTCAAGAAATCGAACACTTTGTAGTTGGTTCCTACACGTTTGGATTTGAAGATAATCGGTCCTTTACTTTCCAACTTTATCGCAATAGCAGTAATAAGGAAGATAGGGGACAAAACGACAATTGCACATAACGAGAAGATAATATCGAATGTGCGTTTCCATACGGGAATCTTAAACCTAAGGATTCTGTTTCTGAGAATCTGTTGCTGAAACAGAATGTCTTCACGGTCGGAGATAAAACAGATCTTTTTGTTGATGTCTGTAACAGACGATCCAGAGTCAATAGTATCGTTGATACCACATTTCTGATACATCTGTCTGTCTTCATCATTTAGCGGTCCCGTGATGAGGATGATATACACGTATGGACATTTCTTACGCAGGTAGGTAATAGCCGTTACGTCTTCATTCTTTACGCTACGTTCGTAGAATACGATAAAATGCTCATCAGGAACCTTGGAACTGCATACAGAGGCAGCCTCTTTGTACGAGGTCGTAAAAGTAACTGTATGACCAGGTATGTATTTTAGTCTGGTCTGAGTCGTTGAATTTTTGCCTAAGTATACAATATTTATCATTGTAGTACTGTTATTGTATTATCTTTTTAACACGAATCTTAAGCTCTATCGGGTTAAAAGGCTTTACGATGTAGTCTTCTGCACCGATTTCCAACAGACGGATACGCTCTGAGGTACTATCCTCGCTACTGAGCATAATCACCGGTATATGCTTGAATAATTCGTTTTGTTTTATCCATTCCAAAAAGTCATCACCTCTCATCCCTGGCATTCGTATATCAGAAATGATAAGGTCAGGGGTATTACCGGCTTGCAGCCATTTTACGCCCTGCAGTCCATCAGGCAACCACACCACTTCGTAGTCGCTCATCAGGTAGATGGAGAGCACCTTTGCGATAGTCTCCTTGTCGTCTAGTATTAGTATTTTCTTTTTCATATCGATATGAAGCTATATAGTTTTCGCATATAAATCTTTGCAAAAGTAGAGAAAAAAAATGAATAAAGCAAGCACAAAGCAGAAAAAATGTAGAATTTATTTAAAAAAAAGTTTTTTTTCGTTTAAAACGGATTTTTTTAGGGAAAAAATTACCTCAATCGTCTTAATTGTAGATTTTAATATTTTATGTGATGGCAAATTATCTATTAGGTATAGATGTCGGTAGCTCTTCAGTGAAGGCTTCGCTAGTTAATGTGGATACGGGTAAATGTGCTGCATCTGCCTTTTTCCCTGAAAAAGAGGCTCCTATAACGGCGCTTAAGGTGGGATGGGCGGAACAGGATCCTGAGATGTGGTGGACAAACTTTAAGTTGTCACTGCAGAAGTGTATGAATGATAGCGGAGTGAAAGGCGATGAGATACAGGCTATCGGTATTTCATACCAAATGCACGGATTGGTCTGCGTGGATAAAGATAAAAAGGTTCTGCGCCCAGCTATAATATGGTGTGACTCCAGAGCCGTTCCTTACGGAGAAAAGGCTTTCAAGGAGATAGGTGAAGATAGGTGTCTGTCACACTTACTAAATTCTCCAGGTAACTTTACCGCAGCTAAATTGGCTTGGGTTAAAGAGAACGAACCTGACTTGTACAACAAGATATATAAGTTTATGTTGCCAGGCGACTACATGGCAATGCGTCTCAGCGGTGAGATAAATACTACGATATCGGGTCTTTCAGAAGGAATTCTCTGGGACTTTAAGGAGCAGAAACCCGCAGATATGTTGTTGGACTACTATGGTTTTGACAAATCATTGATTCCAGACATCGTTCCTACGTTCAGCGTTCAGTGCCAGTTATCTAAGGCAGCAGCAGAGGAACTGGGATTGAAAGAGGGTACTCCAATATCTTACAGAGCAGGAGATCAACCTAACAATGCAGTTTCACTTAATGTGTTTAATCCTGGCGAGATTGCTTCTACGGCGGGAACATCGGGAGTGGTATACGGTGTGCTGGGCGATGTAAACTATGATCCGAAGAGTAGGGTAAACACCTTCGCTCATGCCAACTACACTAAAGACCTTACTCGTCTGGGAGTCTTATTATGTATCAATGGTACGGGTATTCTCAATGCATGGGTAAAACGTACGGTGGCTCCAGAGGGTATTGGTTATGCAGAGATGAACGATTTGGCTGCTCAGGTGCCAATCGGTTCCGAAGGTGTGGTGATAACTCCGTTCGGAAACGGCGCAGAACGTGTGCTTGAAAACAGGGAGATAGGAAGTAGCATAAATGGCATAAACTTTAACCGTCATACTAAAGCTCATATAATAAGGGCTGCGCAGGAAGGTATTGTATTCAGTTTCTGTTATGGTATAGAGGTGATGCAACAGATGGGTATGAAGATAAACAATATCCATGCGGGCAAAGCAAATATGTTCCTCAGTCCTCTGTTCCGTGACACCCTAGCCGGTGTGTCAGGCGCAACAATCGAACTGTATGATACCGATGGTAGCGTAGGTGCTGCTAAGGGTGCCGGTATTGGTGCCGGTATATACAAAGACAATAATGAGGCATTTGCTACGTTAGAGAAATTAGATGTTATTGCTCCAGATACAAGTAAGCAAAACGCTTATCGTGAGGCTTACAACAGATGGAAGCAAGTTCTTGAAAACCAGATAAAAGCAAACTAATATTTATACATAAATAATTTAAATCTAAAAATTATGGCAAAAGAGTATTTTCCACAAGTAGGAAAAATCAAATTCGAAGGAAAGGACAGCAAGAATCCTATGGCATTTCATTACTATGATGCCGAGAAAGTTGTTATGGGTAAGAAGATGAAGGACTGGTTGAAGTTCGCTATGGCTTGGTGGCATACACTGGGTCCTGCCAGTGCCGATCAGTTTGGAGGTCAGACTCGTCATTATCCATGGGATGAGGCTACAGATGCAGTACAGCGTGCAAAAGACAAGGCTGATGCTGGTTTCGAGATAATGGACAAACTGGGTATCGAGTATTTCTGCTTCCACGATGTTGATCTCGTTGACGAGGGTGCTACTATCGAGGAGTATGAGGCTCGTATGAAAGCTATCACCGATTATCTTGCAGAGAAGATGAAAGGTACTAACATCAAGTTGTTGTGGGGTACAGCCAATGTGTTTGGTAACGGTCGTTACATGAACGGTGCTTCTACAAATCCTGATTTCGATGTCGTAGCTCGCGCGTGCGTACAGATTAAGAACGCTATCGACGCAACAATCAAACTCGGCGGTCAGAATTATGTATTCTGGGGTGGTCGTGAAGGTTATATGAGTCTACTTAACACACAGATGCAGCGTGAGAAAGACCACATGGCAAAGATGCTTACAGCAGCTCGTGACTATGCTCGTTCTAAAGGTTTCAAGGGCACATTCCTAATCGAACCAAAACCAATGGAACCATCAAAGCACCAGTATGACGTAGATACAGAGACTGTAATCGGATTTCTCCGTGCTAACGGTCTTGACAAAGACTTTAAGGTAAATATCGAGGTTAACCATGCTACGCTTGCTCATCATACTTTTGAGCACGAGATAGCTGTGGCTGTTGACAACAACATGCTTGGTTCTCTCGATGCTAACCGCGGTGACTACCAGAACGGTTGGGATACAGACCAGTTCCCAATTGACAACTGGGAGATAACACAGGCCTTCCTGCAGATTATTCGTGGCGGTGGCTTAGGTAACGGTGGTTGCAACTTCGACGCTAAACTTCGTCGTAACTCAACAGATCCTGAGGATATCTTTATCGCCCATATCAGCGGTATGGATGCTTTCGCTCGTGGCTTGGAGAATGCTGCTGCAATCATCGAAGACGGTCGTATTCCTCAGATGGTTAAAGAGCGTTATGCTTCATTCGATAGCGGTGAAGGAAAAGCTTTCGAAGAGGGCAAAATGAGCCTCGAGGATATCGTTGCATACGCCAAGAAAGTTGGAGAGCCGAAGAAGACTTCCGGTAAACAGGAACTTTACGAGACAATCGTTAATTGGTACTGTAAATAAAAAAATCGGGATGTGGCAATTTTGCCACATCCGATTTTTTTATTAATTGATAATTGATAGTTGATAATTGATAGTTAGTCGCTTCGCGACTTTATTAAGAATTTAACTGTCAATTTTCAAATAAAACGAGAATGACTATTGGTCATTCTCGTTTTGTTTGTCTTCGAAGAGGTCGTTGATTTCTTTCATTTCCTCCTCATCGAACCACTGTGATAATTTCTTTTCTGCCTTTTTCTTTACTTCTTCAGGCACATCAACCCATATTTTGTCGAGAACATATAGCAACACGGCAAGGTCATCGCTTAGTCCTACTATTGGTATTGCGTCAGGTATGGCGTCTATCGGACTGATAAGAAAGCCCAATGCTGCAATTATCATGCCCTTATCCTTTATTGATACATCCTTGCTTTGCAGCGTATAATAGAGTATCAATGCCGCATAAACGAGTTTGGATCCTGCTCGCTTAGCTATCCTTGCAATCTTTTCTATAAAACCTTTCTTGGTGAATTTATCACCGTATGACAAAAAATCGGGTAATTCTACTTTCATATAAATGAAGTTGTTAATTCTTGAGTGCAAAAGTACACAAAAAGTTTTACTTTTATATCAACGATGTTAAAAAAGTTATCAAACATGCATGATATTATGTCGTAACATATTATCTGTAAATGATTATGGCAAAGGTTATTATCCATCCTAATATACATAGTTGGATAAATCGGTCGTGAAGCAGAATCTTCGTAGGGTTACTGCTTTCCTTATATACCATGACGTTCTGCAGGTAACGTGCAAGACCAGCCAATACGAATACCGCCGTAAAATAAACGTATCTGGTTTGGAAACGTTCTATAACCTGGTCGCTTACGCAATACATGATGTAACACACCATCGTCATTGTTGCCGTGATGGCTATCATCTGATCAAGAAACTCCAGATTATACCTGTTGGTATTCTTTCTCGGTGCAACACCCGTATCCATATATAACAGTACATCGTCACGCCGTTTTGCCAAGGCCATAAACAGTGCGATAAGGAATGTCATAAGTACTATCCATTCTGTTATATGAAGATCAGAAGCCCAGCCTCCTGCAGCAATACGCAGAACAAATCCTAGTGAGATAATGAAAACGTCTACAATGGCAACTTGTTTTAAATATAGGCAGTATATGGTGTTCATCGTATGGTAACCGATGAGTACAGCTATAAGAAGCCATCTCTGTGGGGTAGGAAGAAGTAGGGTTATAAGAAGTCCTATTATGTACGTTATTCCCATCATGATATATCCTTCCGTAGAACTTAATGCTCTGGATGCAATAGGGCGCATCCGTTTCTTCTCGTGTCTGCGGTCGCGTGGTGCATCGATAATATCATTCAAACAATATATGGAACTGGCGATGAAACAGAATGAAAAGAAGGCGATAATACTTGAATATAACTTTTCTGCATGAAAAAGGTTACCGCTGAAAAACAAGGGGAGTAGTACAAAGGCGTTCTTCACCCACTGCTCGGGACGAATCAGTCTTATTATACTATATAGCTTTTTCATGCTGCTAATACTCCTTTGCGTATTTTATTGAAATAGGTTTTCCCATTCTTTAGTAATACTCTCTACCGAAAATCTCTGTGCCCATGCTATAGAATCATCAGATTCTTGTTGCCAGTTAATTTCCGTACATTCTTCTAGTGTTGAGGCTAGGGCATTAATGTCTCCTACAGGGAAATAATGTGCGTGAGTACCTATAATCTCTTTGCTTGTCGGTAAATCAGAACTGATAATAGGTAAACCGTGTGACATTGCCTCTATCAGCACTAAACCGAAGCCTTCCCATCTACTGCTTAACACATATATCTGTGCATTGCTATAGTATTGTTGGATATTGTTTGTAAACGGATGCAGGAAGACTCTTTTTTCTAGTGAATTTTCCTTTATCAGTTGTTCATAATCTTTTCGTTCAGGACCGTCACCTACGATATCCAGGCACCATTCGCTATTTCTTTTTGCGAAGATAGCAAAAGCCTTTATAAGTAGGTCAAAACCTTTATGTCCGTTTTCGAACCTACCTACAGCAAGTAAACGTTTACTGTTACCCTTAGAGCGTTCTCCAGGGACGAGTGTCAGGGGATTATATATCACATCTACCTGTAAATTATGTTTCTCCTTGTACACTTTAGCATCCTGATGTGTTAGAACTACGGTATGGTTAAGCTTCTGAAACTGCCAGATATAGTAGGGTGCTAACTCTGGTCCCACGAAATAACGATTTTGGACACCGAAGAGTGGATCATAGCTATTGTGAATCCACCCGATAAGGTTCACTCCTTTCAGTTGNTTTCTTAAACTTCCAAGACGGGCTGCAAGGAAGATATGTGTACCTATTACGACATCGTAATTCCCTCGTCTTAATTTGTCTTCGAGATAATCCTTCTTCTCGGAGGGGAAAGAACTATGTGAATAAAGGGTATTGAAAAGTCCTTTCTTAGGCAATAGCTTTCGATATANNAAACTATATGCTTTACANGNAAAATTNTTTATNTTNCCGACATTAGGATATCGCAGAAACTCATAATTTATGTTGCTTTCTCCTAGTCCATACATCTCAAGATTCTTATTCTTCTCATCATCGAAGGTCATGATTGTTACCTCATGTCTCTCCGACAGCGCTTTTGCGATGACAGCGCTTACACGTTGTACACCACCGTAAGAGAAAATGGAGTCTATGAGAAAGCAGATTTTCATTTACATTATAAGTTTTTCGAGAGATGGGATATGTATCATCCCGCGACTAAGGGTTATCAGACCCTCGTCTTGCATCTTATTCAGTTCCCTGGANACGTCGAGACGACTGTCGTTAACCTCGTTGGCCAGTGCTACCATCTTAATCTTTATGTCTTTATACCCTGCGGGGTATAGACAGTGGGAGGTGAAGAAACGGATGATCTTTCCTCTTAGATCCTTAGGTGCCTGTCGCCAGTTGGCATGTGCCATCTTCTGCATCTGTGATGACATCATATTGTAGAAATTAAGACGGAAGACGAGAAAGTTCTCGAGAAGTTTCATCGTCTCTTCCTTGCTTAAGGTAATAAAGTGGCACGTATCCACAGTCTCGTATGTATGAGTGAAACGTTGGTTCATACCGAAGAGACGCTCAGCCTGAAAGAGGTGTGGCGATTTTACTGTTTCCTGGAAAACATAGCTATGATCATCAGAATGTGTGGTAACCATGATATTCCCACTGGTGAGAATATACATTTTGTCGCAGATATCTCCCGTTTCCACAACGATCTTTCCNCCTACAACCTTTTCGAAACCGAACTTNGTATATCCCATGATATCATCAAGGTCGGTCTTNCCCAGTCCCATGAACAGAGGCAACTGTAGTAATCTGTCAGAAAGGCGCTGTTGTGTAGGCATAGGCGTATGCTATTCTGTTATCTTCAGTTTTTCTGATTTCCATACCTTATTGGCTTTACCGTCGGTATAGATAAGATAAGCTTTCAGTTCAGGATGTTTCTCCANCATTTTTATGGTCTTGTCTTTTCCCATAACCATAAAGGCTGTNGCGTAGGCATCTGCCATAGCGCAACTGCTTGCTATTACCGTGGCAGAGAGTATATCTTGTTGTGCNGGATATCCTGTTTTAGGACTNATGGTATGAGCATACTTCTTGCCNTTTTTATANTAGAAACGNCGATAGTTGCCACTAGTAGCCATTGCAGCGTCTCTTACCTGTATTATCGTCTGNAGATCCGTATGATCATTCTCNGNATCATCTACNGGTTTCTGTATNCCGATGCGCCAGTCATCGCGTTTCTCNTTGACACCTTTNGTTACCACCTCGCCGCCNATTTCTATCATATAGTTCTGTACATTATGCTCCTTCATCAGTTTTGCGATAACATCNCANCCGTATCCTTTGGCGATNGCGCTGCAGTCNAGAATTATTCGTGGATCNGCCTTTTTGATGTGGTCATANCTGAGAGAAACCTTTTTGTATCCTACCAATTGCAACAGACTGTCTATTACATGCTGCGTAGGTTTTATGCCTTCCTTAAATCCAAATCCCCATTCGTTGACGAGCGGTGCCACAGTGATGTCAAACATTCCATCGGTAGCATCGGAAATTCTCATAGCGAGATTAAATACGTCTTTAAACATCTCATTAACCTTGGGGTCGCGATTCTCGTTTATCGCAGTGATAATGGATTGTTTATTAAAAGGTGACAGAGATTGGTCTACTTCGTTGAGTTTCTTTTCGATAAGGTCTTGCAGGTTGTCATCGCTTTGGTATGTTATGCTATAGTAGGTACCGAAAATCATGCCTTTGTTGTGTTGATAAGGCATATTCTTCTGTTGCCTGACAATAAATATTGTGGCAATTATCAGAAAGAGCAAAAAAGGTATCTGCCATTTCAGTTTGCTTTTTTGGGCGCTTTCCATAATAAGTCNAGAATAACATTAAACGTGAATCCNAGTCGCGAATCNTTGGCTACTCCATAACCGGGAACGTACCAGGCGTTGCCCAACGGTCCCTCATTAGATGCAAGACGTCTGCGGTAGCGAGCACTCCATCCAAGATGTAGCGGTCCTACGACCTTGGCATCGATACTGAAAAGAAGTTCTAACCAATGGTAGTTACACTTGTTTCCTTCATAGATGAAGTCTGATGATGTATACCATATCGGATCGATGACGTTTGTACGATGTACGTCATATTTGAAACTAGTGAAGGCATATCTGAATCCCACAAAGGCACGATAAGGCTGATGNTTGTTTCTCAGTATATTGAAGTCACAACCGATTCNGCCGTATGGTGACTTCGTTTTATATCCTGTGCTTGAGTGTGAGCTATGAACCTCATCGTGATCCGCGATACCATAACCTAATTCTACAATAGGGAAATATCTGTCTTTAAGGTTTATCCTTAGCGCAGCCTCAAACTGTCCGTAGTCACTGAAAAGCAACTGNCCCGGTCCTACTAAATCCACCATCACCTGTGCACCATTGAAGAAAGGCGTAGAATCCGGTACTTCTACGGTCTTCCTCTTCTTTGCTGATGCAGTGCAACAGATAAGCAGNAGGAGGATACTAATAAGGCTTCTTGAAGACAATATTGAAATTTGTTGTCGAGTCATAGGTAACTTCTTGTTGTATGAGGTCGATGTTCTCTATCAGATTTTNGGTCCACGACACATCTGTGATGGTATGAAAATAGTTTGGACTGCAATCCACCGACTCAAAATGAGCTTGGTTGGTCTTTCTTACCCTTACNGTGTCATAATAGTAATACATCGTTGAGTCATTGTAACGTGAGGCAACGTAGAATAAGAGAACGTCTTCATCGTTTGTATGGCTCATTGGTATACTGAACTTTTTCGTGCTTACCGATTTGTTGAGTAGACAAGTGTCNGAACCATCAGCCCTTAGCGCGTATATAGACAGTGTATCTGCCAGAGTATCCTGNTTACCTGTACTTTTNGTCACGGCATATCCGCAAGTAGGAATGTTGTTTATGGGACATTCTATTGAGGAACATGCACAAACAAGTAATGACAGTATTATTACAGGTAGTATCTTTCTCATTTTATTTCTTTCTCTATCTGATAATCATTACGTCCCTGCGAAGTACGNCTCACGAGGTCGCCTAAGAAACCAGCCACGAAGAGTTGGGTTCCTATAATCATTACCGTCAGTGCGATATAGAAATACGGTGAGTTGGTGACAAGCGGTTCCGCTATACCTCTTGAGAGACATATCAACTTGTTTACACCTATTACGAGTGCTGCGATGAAACCTANGAAGAACATTATNGATCCGAGGAAACCAAACACGTGCATAGGTTTTCTTCCGAAACTAGAGAGGAACCATAGGGTGATAAGGTCCAGGTATCCGTTGAAGAATCTGTTTAGTCCGAATTTGGATTTTCCGTATTTACGAGCCTGATGCTGTACGACTTTCTCACCNATCTTGTCGAAACCTGCATTTTTAGCGAGGTAGGGGATATAGCGATGCATTTCTCCATATACCTCGATATTNTTTACAACATCTTTTCTGTATGCCTTCAGTCCACAGTTGAAATCGTGCAGGTTGTGTATNCCGCTNATCTTACGCGCTGTAGCNTTAAACAGTTTCGTCGGGATTGTTTTCGATAGAGGGTCGTAACGTTTCTGTTTGTATCCACTCACGAGGTCGTAACCATCCTGGGTTATCATTCTATAGAGCTCCGGTATCTCATCAGGAGAATCCTGNAGGTCGGCATCCATGGTTATNACCACGTCACCCTGTGCTCTTTCGAANCCGCAGTACANTGCAGGACTCTTACCATAGTTACGACGGAACTTGATACCTTTCACCTGTTTATTCTCTTTACTGATGTTCTCTATCACATCCCAAGAATTGTCAGTAGAACCGTCGTTTACGAAAATCAGCTCATACGAAAAACCTTCTCTTTTCATTACACGGTCTATCCATGCAAACAGTTCCGGGAGCGATTCCTCCTCATTGTATAGTGGTACTATTACAGATATATCCATATTATTGTGTTGAAATATTGTTTCTTACGTTACTGCGTCTCATCATAATGGCTATTGGTATGCTTAGCATTATGCCTGTAAATATATTTACCGACATGATATTTGCCACCTTCTCTATGGATGTCATAGAAGCCATGGTAGATAAGCCTTCTTCCATTTGCTCTTTTATATTATATACCTTTATCATCTCTTGCATATTCGGACTCGACATGATAAGGTTATATTGCTGTAGCAGGTATCCGTTATCGATAAACTGGAAATATATGTACTGTACTAATGCAAATAGTAGCGATGCATACAGGAAGAGCATAAGGCAGTAGAATAGGGCTCTTCGGAAACTGATATTACCACCTAGTCCCCAGTCACGATATCTTTTTAGTCTTTTTACTACGAGTATAGGAGATATGATAGCAAGCACGATACCGATAGTTCCCAGTATCTGGAATTTAAATTCTCCGATAAGACAAGCGAAGCTNAGAACCCATAAAGCTCCGAGGTATATGCCGTCCTGACTGACGAACGCTTTTAGTTGCTTATATTCTTCGGGTGTCATTATTCTCTTTTTCTCNTTATNATTCAAGGTACAAAATTACATAAAATATTTCAAATATACGATACAGGACATAAAAATCATCTTTTTTTCTTGTTTAAACGAAGAAAAATATCTACCTTTGCACCCGCAAACGGGCAAGTCTCATACGACCAGCTCCCTGTGAATCCTCCAGGACGGGAACGTAGCAAAGGTAATAGGTTGTAGCGGTGCGATGTGAGCAGCTTGCCCACCCGCCTCTTTAGCTCAGTTGGCCAGAGCACGTGATTTGTAATCTCGGGGTCGTTGGTTCGAATCCGACAAG
>Ga0065708_1006537_pt1 | contig 32515 bp, 24 predicted proteins | sample Hoacrofraction12_2_FD_59095 | JGI IMG/M metagenome (GOLD analysis project Ga0065708, IMG submission 59095) | Hoatzin crop microbial communities from Cojedes, Venezuela, sample from fiber fraction 12 v1 | ecosystem: Host-associated > Birds > Digestive system > Esophagus > Crop | place: Venezuela... | reverse complement strand
CTACCACTCCCTTGTAATGGCCATACTGCTCGCTGCCGGACTTGACGTGAGCATGGAGCAGACGACAAACATCGGAAGGATAGACGGCGTCATCAATACCGCAAAGCATCTCTACATAATCGAGTTCAAGCTGGACAGGACGGCTGACGAGGCAGTGCATCAGATAGACGAAAAGAAGTACCTGCAGAAGTACATGGTCCCCGCACAGAGCAAGGGAAAGACAATCCACAAGCTCGGAATCAACTTCTCCTACAAGGACGGAGTGAAGAACATCTACGACTGGAAGGAGGAAGTTGTAAAGTAGAAGACAGCACACTCCATGGGTGGGCGCAAGGGTATTTTCTCCTGCAGATATTTGGAAAATAAGCAAAGGCGGTGTAATTTTGCGCCGATTTTTTAAAAAATTTTACAATATGGAACAGGACAAACTGCAGTATGAGGCTCCTTCATTTCTGGAACTGGAACTACTTACCGATGCTCTTGGCCTAGGACTCAATGACAGCCCAGGCGGCACCCAGCTTTAGGCATCCAGCTTATCGCAATTTAGCGAACTGACATTTTTTACGAATTATCCCCTACGGCAGTAAGGGATTTTTTTTGTCCTCATGGAATTCTCGGATGACGCTTTGTGCATGCCGGCCCAACGTATCGAAATTATTGTTATCTTTAAAGTTCAAACCCCATCACCCCATGCAACGCACACTTTCATCATCTGAAATAAGACGCATCCGAAGCCTTTCGCAGAAAAAGTTCCGCGACGAGAGCGGCCTTTTCGTAGTGGAAGGGGAGAAGATGGTGTCCGAGGCCCTGGCATCCTCCTTCGAGGTAGTCGATGTCCTGCGCGAGGAGGAGATCGGACGCTCCCAGATGGAGAGGATTTCCCTTCTTTCTTCCCCGTCCCCATGCCTTGCGATAGTAAGGAAGCCTTTGGAGGACATCGAAGGTGAAACGGCAATACCTGGAAAGGGACTCTATCTGGCCCTTGACTCCATAAGGGACCCTGGAAACCTCGGGACGATACTCCGTACCGCCGACTGGTTCGGGGTTGACGCGGTGTACGCTTCGGGAGATACTGTCGAACTGTACAATCCAAAGGTCGTGCAGTCGACAATGGGGGCTGTATTCAGGGTGAAGTTCATAGTGACCGAGCTTGCGGATTTTCTGGGAAGGTTCTCTTCCTCCGGAGGAAAGGTCATAGGGACCCTCCTCGAGGGGGAGGACATATACTCCTGCGACCTTTCATCCCATGGGGCCCCCATAGTGATGGTGACTGGCAACGAGTCTAGGGGGATTTCGGATATGGTGAGGGGCACTCTCACCCAGGCGGTCAGGATCCCTTCCTACAGGGAAGGCTCGGAGAGCCTCAACGCCAGCATCGCAACGGCCGTGGCCCTTTCCGAAATCCAGAGGGTCAATCACTTGAAATAGAACTGATACCACTCCATGAAAAGAATAATCAACGAGTACAATACCAAGGCCTACGACGCGCTCCTTGCAAAGAGGATCGGCAAGGTCCTTATGATATGCAGCAACTACGACGCCTTCATAATGGAGGAGGACGGAAGGATAGACCTTCGCGTGTCTAGGGAGTACCAGGACCTTGACATATCATCCCCTCCGGAGTTCGTGTGGGCCAACAGTGCGGCGGTGGCAGGGCAGATGCTTAGTGAGGACCCTTCCATCGACCTTGTAATCTGCATGTTCAACGAGATAGACCCGGACATATTCCCCCTGGCGGAGAGATTGAAAGAAGAAGGCTCCAAGGTCCCGTTCGTGCTTCTCATGCACTACTCCCGGGAGATCAGAAGAAAAGTCACATCCCATACTGGACCAGGTGTCGACTACATATTCTCATGGCACGGCAACGCCGACCTCATCCTTGCGATAATAAAACTTCTCGAGGACGAGATGAACGCAGAGGCTGACATACTTGGGACCGGAGTGCAGGCCATCCTGCTCGTGGAGGACTCCATAAGGTACTACTCCACGTACCTGCCGGAGCTCTACCGCCTCATAATGACCCAGTGCGGAGAGTTCCTCAAGGAGACCCTCAACGAAGAGCAGCAGAGGGGGCGAAAGCGCTCCCGTCCGAAGGTGCTTCTGGCCACCAACTACAATGACGCCGTAGCCTACTACAGGAAATACTCTGACAATCTCCTGGGTATCATCTCCGACATAGGGATGGTCCTCCACAGGGGGGACGACCCCTCGACCGAGAAGCTTGACGCGGGAATAGACCTTGTGAAGATGGTCCGGCAGGACGACCCCCTCATGCCAATAATCCTGCAGTCTTCCCAGGGAAGCCTCGAGTCTACCGCAAACGCCCTCGGCGTGAGGTTCCTAAGGAAATACTCCCGCACCCTGTTTCTGCAGCTTGCCCAGTACATAAGGGAGGAGTTCGGGTTCGGGGACATCGTATTCCGAGACTCAAGGGGGGTGGAGTACGGAAGGGCCGGCAACCTTCAGGAACTCGAGGAGATCCTCTCCGACATCCCTGACGAGGTCCTTGTCGAGAGCACATCACGGAACATGTTCTCAAAGTGGTTCTTCGCCCGCGGACTCTTCACTATCGCAAGGCGGTTCCGCCAGGAGCACCATACCGTGGCTTCCGAGGCCAGGGATTTCATGTACAGTCAGATACATGCCTACAGAAAGTCCCTTGGAAGGGGAGTCATCGCAGACTTCCGCCCCAGCACCTACGACAGGTACGTCTCCTTCGCAAGGATGGGGGAGGGCTCCCTCGGCGGAAAGGCCAGGGGACTGGCGTTCCTCAATCGCCTCATCGAGTCCCACGCCCTTAGCGACGCCTATCCCGGCATAAGCATAACCATACCCCGTTCGGTCGTGATCTGCGCTGACTACTTCGACGAGTTCATAACGGACAACGGCCTGCAGTATGTGATAGACTCGGAGCTCTCCGACGGTGAGATTCTCTCCGAGTTCGTGGCATCCAGGCTTCCTGAAAGGCTCATTGACGAGCTTAAGGTGTACCTTGACACGGTGCGCACCCCGCTTGCGATACGCTCTTCCTCCAAGCTCGAGGACAGCAACTACCAGCCTTTCGCAGGTGTGTACTCCACCTATATGATTCCCCTTGCCGAGAACCGGGACCAGATGCTCCGAATGCTTGACAAGGCCATAAAGAGCGTATACGCTTCGGCCTACTACGGCGGCTCGCGCTCCTATGTGCAGTCAACAGGCAACCTCCAGAGCGAGGAGAAGATGTCCGTAATAGTGCAGACCATATGCGGATCCGAGCACGGGGGGTACTACTATCCTCTCATCTCTGGAGTCGGGCGTAGCATAAACTTCTACCCCATAGGCTCGGAGAAGGCCGATGACGGTATCGTGAACGTGGTGTACGGACTTGGCAAGGGTGTCGTGGAAGGAGGAAAGACCCTTCGCTTCAGCCCTCGCTATCCAAAGAAGATCCTCCAGCTGTCCCAGCCTTCGCTCGCCCTCCGCGATACGCAGAAGACCCTTTTCGCACTTGACATGAGGCCGCGCGCCTTCAAGATTTCAAGGGACGAGGGGGTTAACCTGGCAAGGCTTAAGGTCGAGGATACGATTCCATGCAACGAAAACGCTTCCCTGGCGTTCTCGACTTACGACCGCTCATGCGACAGGGTCGTTCCGGGTACAGATTCCCAAGGGCCCAGGATAGTCTCCTTCGATGCCCTTCTCCGCTACGGGAAGTTCCCCCTTGCAAAGGCTCTTGAGGACATCCTGTCGATATGCAAGAGCGAGCTCATGTGCGATACCGAGATAGAGTTCGCGGCCGATATCTCACCTGACGGCGAGACCCTTGCCATGAAGCTTCTCCAGGTGCGTCCCGTAGGAAAGTACTCCGGAGACAGCCATGATAGCATGGATTCGGTAAGGGACTCCCTCGAAAGGGTGATGGCCTACTCTCCGAACGCCCTCGGTGTCGGATACGTTAGCGGAATTGACTGCATAGTGCAGGTCCCCTTCGAAGGGTTCGACTCTTCAAAGACAAGGGCTATCGCATCCGAAATCGCCTCCATAAATGCCAGGATGAAAGATGAAGGGAAGGGATATTTCCTTGTCGGCCCCGGAAGATGGGGCTCCCAGGATCCCAATCTAGGCATACCTGTTGCGTGGAGCGACATTTCCGAGGCGAGGATGATCGCCGAGTGCTCGATAGAAGGGTTCCGGGTGGAGCCAAGCCAGGGGACGCATTTCTTCCAGAACATAACATCCCTTGGGGTTGGATACCTTACAATGGACCTTGCTGCAGGGAAGGGAAGCCTGGACCTGGGCGGACTCAAGGTCGCCCATGAAGGGAAGTTCACAAGGGTGCTAGAGGCTCCTGAAGGGTTCACATCGTTTATCGACTCCTCTGCAGGGGAGGCCATAGCCGGCGTTGCGCGCAAAGGATAGGCCTGCCCTCCATTGGCAAATGGAAAGCCCGCTCCCTGATATGGAAGCGGGCCTATTCTTAAGTCGGGGGAAGGAAGCTATCTTCTCTTCTTTCCGTGCTTGTTCTTTTTGCTGTTCATGCGGTAGATTGCAAAAGCGATCAGCGCCAGGATGGCGATTCCAAGGATGATGTAGGTGAGCGCTCCTGCGTTGTCGCCCCTTACCCTTGACCACATGTCGTTGAGGGCCTCGGTGCTGTCACCGGTATCGTGCATGATGGCGCTATGCTCCAGGGAGGATGCGTCAGGGTACCTTATGGGGTTCACGTGGGCCTTCTTTCCGGCCTCGCCGAAGAAGTAGCTGGCATCTACCGGAGCCCACTTCGTGGAGTCCTCAACCTCGCGGAGGATATCCTCTCCGCCCACTGCGGAGACGTATCCGCTGACATCCATGTTGCGGACCGCGTTCTCGTGGGTGCACATGTAGTTGATGAAGTAGGATGCAGCCTTGACGTTCTTTGCGTATTTTGGAATGACCCATGCGTCGTAGAAGATTACCCTTCCGTCCTTGGGGATGGCGTAGTCGAGCTTGACTCCGGCCAGAGCGCCCTGGTCGATTGCGAACTGGGCGTCACCGCTCCACTGCATTCCGATCCAGCCCTTGCCCTTTGCCATCTGGTCCGCACCGTAGGCATCCTCCCAGCCGATAAGGCCGTCTGTCATGGAAGAAAGCCAGTCCTCTACGAGCTTTATGCTCTCGGGGGAAGTGTCGCGGGATACCTGGTCGGGGGTGAGTTCGCCGCTCTTTATCTTGTCAGCCTTCAGGTACATCAGGATGCAGGTGTACACGTCCCTGAATGCGTTCTTCATGAAGATCTGGCCTGAGAACTTGGGATTGCGGAGGGCCTCCCATGTGCTGGCCTCCTCCTTTGTTACATACTGGGTGTTGTAGCAGAGGCCTATCGTCCCCCACATGTAGGGGACTGCGTATTTGGTTACATCCTTGCCCGGGGCGTCAGCGGTCTTCAGCATGGCCTGCAGGTACGGGGCGATGTTCCCGATGTAGTCGGGAGTCGAGCCGAAGTTGCGGTCGATGGGAAGGAGAAGGTCCGCCTTCAGCATCTTTTCGACCATGTAGTCGGAGGGGCATACCACGTCGTAGTCTTCCTTGCCCTTCTCGATCTTGGAGAGCATCACCTCGTTCACGTCGAACACGTCGTAGATGATCTTGACCTTCTGTCCGGTCTGCTGCTCGTACCATGACTCGAACTCTCCGATGAGGTCCTCGTCAATGTAGTCGGCCCAGTTGTAGACCTTGAGGGTCTGGCTGCGGTCGTCGGCCATGAGCCCTATACTGGTTGCAAGGGCGCACAGCGAAAGCAGGATTTTCTTGATTTTCATTTGTTAAGGTTTTAAATTTTGGGTTTGTTAGTGGGGCTTCCTAGACCTTCGACTTCTTTTTCGCATTCTTTGCCGAACGGATGTTTATGATGACCAGAAGCACGAGAAGGATCAGGAATATCAGAGTCATCAGCGGCCTAAGCTCCGGGGTCAGTCCGCCCTTTCTGGCGTCGGCGTAGATGTATGTCGAGAGTGTGTCCATTCCGCGGTTTCCCTTGTTGAAGAGGGTAACGGCGAAGTCGTCGATAGAGATCGTGAACGCCAGTATGAATCCAGATACCATTCCGGGCCTTATCTGCGGGAAGATGACCTTCCAGAGGGCCTGCCTCGGGGTGGCTCCAAGATCGAGGGCCGCCTCGTAGGTGTTTGGGTTCATCTGCTGGAGCTTCGGCATCACGCTTAGCACCACGTACGGGGTGCAGAAGGAGATGTGGCACAGGAGCACCGTCCAGTATCCCTTTGTCACTCCGATTGCGACGAACAGCACGAAGAAGGATATACCCGTTATGATGTCGGGGTTCAGCATGGGGATGTCGTTGAGGAAGGTGATTGTCCTGCGGGCCCTTCCTCTTAGGTTGTAAATGCCTACGGCCGCCACGCTTCCAAGCAGGGTCGATACTGCGGAGGCGAGCACGCCGATAGTGAAGGTGTTCTTCACGGCCGACATCAGCGATGAGTTCACGCTTCCGTTGAAAAGGTGCCTGTACAGGTCCAGGGAGAACCCGGTCCAGTTGCCGATCACCTTCGACGGGGTGAAGGAGTAGATCACGATTACCGCGATGGGCATGTAGAGGATGAGCAGCAGCAGCCACAGGTAGGCCTGCGCAAAGAACTTCTTTGTCGTCATAGCAGTCCTCCCGTTTCGTCAGAGGCCGTAGTCTCCTCGTCGGAGAAGGCCATGGTTATCGCTATTATGACAAGCATGATGAGCGACAGGGCGGAACCGTAGTTCCACATGCCGTTGTTTATGCTCTGCTCAATGACAGTTCCGAAGAGCTTTATCTTCGAGAGGGTGAGCAGCTCGGCGATAGCGAAAGTGGATATCGTCGGCATGAACACCATGAGGATTCCGCTCCAGACTCCCGGCATCGAAAGGGGGAGGACAACCTTGAGGAACACCTGTCTGGGGGTGGCTCCAAGGTCCTGCGCCGCTTCGGCGTAGGACTTGTCCATCTTGTTGAGGGAGTTGTAGATGGGGTATATCATGAACGGAAGGAAGTCGTATACCATTCCGAATATGAGCGTACCCTCCCCGAGCGGTATGTTCATGAAGTCGAACAGCGACACGGTGGCAAGGGTCCTCATAAGGGCGTTTATCCACATCGGGAGGATGAACAGCACCACGAGGACTCCGCTTCTGTTGAGCTCCGCATTCGCCAGGATCCAGGCCGCCGGATATCCGATGAGGATGCACAGGACCGTGTTTATCAGTGCGATCACTATCGAGTATACGAAGGTGTGGAGGTCCTCCGGAGTGGAGAAGAACTTCCTGAAGTTCGCAAGGGTGAAGTGGCCGGAGGGGTCCCTGAACGCATAGAATGCGATGAGCAGCAGCGGCAGGGCCACGAACAGCACAAGGAATATGAAGTAGGGCAGAGCCCAGGTCGACTTCTTTATCGTCATTTCCCGTCCCCCTCAAGTGGTGTTATCCTCATAGTCTCTGCGGGGATGGTGACACCCACAAGGTCTCCCTTGTCCCAGATGTCGTCGGTGTCAACCCAAACGTACTCTCCGTCGGCTATCTTTATGGTGAGGTGGTAGTGGTCTCCCTTGTAGAGGATGAAGTACACCTCTCCGTCAAGGACTCCCTGCTCGAGGTCGTCCTCGAGCTCCACCTTGTCAAAGTCGACTTCGACCTTCACGCGGGTGCCGGCGGGCAGCGTCGTGGGAGGGCACTTGAACTCTTCTCCGAATATCTCCACGGTGTCAGATGAAAGGATCTTCCCCTCGAAGGTGTTGCACGTCCTCTCCTTTTTCATCACCTGGATGTCCTCGGGGTCGATGTGCATCCCGACGGTCTGTCCGGGCTCGAAGGCGTCGTAATTCTGCAGCATCAGCTCGAATCCGCAGTCGGTGTCCACGAACATCTCGTAGTGGACCCCCTTGAAGGTGCAGGATGTGACTTTTCCGGTGAACTGCTCGCCTTCGGTCTTCGCACCTATGAAGATGTCCTCGGGGCGCACTACCACGTCGACAGGGACATTCTCGCCGAAGCCTTCGTCAACGCAGTCGAAGTCGTGCCCTATGAAGGAGACCTTGCGGTCGCGTACCATAGTGCCGTTGAGGATGTTGCTCTCTCCGATGAAGTCCGCCACGAACGAGTTCACGGGCTCGTTGTAGATGTCCTTCGGGGAGCCGATCTGCTGGATCTTCCCTTCGTTCATGACGACGATGGTGTCGCTCAGGGTAAGGGCCTCCTCCTGGTCGTGGGTCACGTACACGAAGGTGATTCCAAGGGTGCGGTGCATTTCCTTGAGCTCTATCTGCATGTCCTTTCGCATCTTCAGGTCAAGGGCTGCAAGGGGCTCGTCCAGAAGCAGGACCCTGGGCTCGTTCACGATGGCCCTCGCGATAGCGACCCTCTGCTGCTGTCCTCCGGAAAGCGACTCCACGTCCCTGTCCTCGTAGTCGGTCATGCTCACGATCTTAAGGACCCTGCGGACCTTTTTGTCGATCTCTTCGGTGGGGGTGCCTTTGAGCTTCAGCCCGAACGCGATGTTGTCGTACACGTCAAGATGGGGGAAGAGGGCGTACCTCTGGAATACCGTGTTGAGTGGCCTCTCGTTGGGAGGTGTGCGGGATATGTCGTTCCCGTCTAAGAGTATCTGCCCTTCATCGGGGGACAGGAATCCCGCGATGAGACGGAGCATCGTCGTCTTGCCGCAGCCCGAAGGGCCCAGCATTGTCAGGAACTCGCCCTGGCGTACATAGAGGTTGATGTCATCCAGCACCTTCTTCTCCCCGAAGGATTTTGAAACGTGCTGGATGTCGATTACATGCTTTGCCTGGTCAGTCATCGTCCGAACAGTGAGAAATTAAGATAGTAGGTCACACCAAGGTTGAAGCAGTTGAGGGCTGTATATTCGTTGTGTGAGAAAATTGCGTGTATTCTGAGGTCTTTGCTGTCGCGAAGGGGATACCACTGGACTCCTCCGCCAACGACCCATGCCTTGAAGGCATCGGAGTCGAACTCTTCTCCGAGGGCGGTCCAGAAGTTCACATAGTCCTTGCTGTACTCGTATCCCACCTTGCCCAGTACCTCGAGCTTTTCGGGGATGGGGTACCATGATACCGTGCCGTGGGTGGCGAGACCCTTGTACAGGAGGCCGTCGCTGATCTTGTTGAATACGTCAAGGGTGATCTTGAGGTTGTCAAGGGGCTGGTAGCTCTGGCCGAGGGAGAGGACGGGAGTGTACTTCCCCTTTTCGGTAGCTACGAGCGAAATCTCCCACAGGTTCTGGACGGGACCGTAGTCGCCCCTCCACTGAAGGCCGAAGGAGTACATTCCGCTTGAGAAGAACTTCTCGCCGAGGGGCGAGGTGGCCACCTGCGCGGAAATGGTAGTGCTCTCGTCGGAGGAGTACCATCCCACGGTGGCTCCCCACTGGTATACGGGGAAGTTGTTCCACAGGGATGAGCACAGCTCGTTGTGCATGTCGTAGTCGTTCTCGTCACTCTCGAGACCGCCGGTGAAAAGGATGTCCTTTCCGGCCTGTACATAGAAGTGGTCCAGGAAGTCATACCTCAGGTACGCCCAGTCCACCCAGTTGTTCGAATTCGAATAGCCGGTGTTTTCGTAAAGCTCCTTTGGAGATGCCTGCAGCCAGTGGTTTGAAACACTGAAGGAAAGGTCAGGGGTGATGTTACCCTCGAACAGAGTGTAAAGAGCGGAATTGCCGAGATCGACGCCACTCTCCTTTGCGGACCTGTCATGATAGATGTTCATGTCAAGCCTTGGGATGATAGTCAGCTCGGCACCAGTGCCGGGCTCCTCAGCCTCTTGCGAGAACAAGAGGCAGGATGACAGAAATAGAACTGTCAAAGTCACCAGTATTTTCTTCATTGCGCCTCATATAAGTGGGTTTGAATATTAGGTGACAAAGTTAGAAAAAATTAGGTTTGTTCAATGAATTATTTTAAAAATTTAAAATGGTGGCGACCTGTCGTACGATTCTAGGGACATAGTTAATAATATAGCAGTCACACCTAGCATCCTTCAGAATGGATTAGAAAGCAACTGTTTACCCTTTCTTTCGATTATTTCTATGATGATTGAGATACCATCCCCGCTTCGGAAACGGAAATGTTGCAAATACGCTTAAATTTAAGTATTTTTGTATAATAAAAATGGAATAAATGTTCATAGATGACTACACGAAAGGAAACAGGATTCCAAGCAAGACTTTGTTCTGGGAATATAACTTTGACAAGGTTATGGAGAACAAAGAGAAAAACAAGGCTCTGATTGTCTCGAGAATCATCAGTCATGGATTGACGGAAGACTGGTACGCCGGATTCGATATGTACGGAATAGATGGATTTGGGCAGATTGCAAAAAATGAAGTAAGGGAGATGAGGCCCATTAACCTTAATTTCGTATGTTATCTGTTTGGATTTAAAAAGGAGGAAACATTATGCTATACAAGGAAACAGTTGAGACGTCAACTCTTGAACTCTTGAGGGACCTTCAAAAACAATTTGAAGATATGGAAATTAGACTAGTGGGAGGAACATCACTAGCCTTACAGATGGCACACAGAAAAAGTTTTGACTTGGACCTTTTTACTTTGCAGGAATTTTCTGGGAGCAAATTGATAAAAACATTGAAGGAAAACTACGACTTCAAACAAAGATTTTTTCAAGACAATACGGTAATAGGAGAAATTAATGGAATAAAGATTGATTTCATACATCGTCCCTACAGATGGCTGGAAGAAGCTATTGTCGTAGAAGGTATAACAATGGCAGGTATAAAGGATATTGCAGCTATGAAAATGCACGCTATTGCAAATTCTGGGACAAGACCAAAAGATTTTCTTGATATCGCTTTCCTTTCTACCAAATTTTCCTTGAATGAAATGATAGAATTTACGATTGAAAAATATCAAATATACGAAAGGATGATGCTTGAAAGAGCGATTATATTCTTCGACGACATAGATAGAGAAAAGATAGAAGAAATTGAAACCCCTAAATTCAAACTCAACTGGAACAAGATAGAAAAAAGAATTCTAGATATGTCGGATAAACCAAACAAAATCTTCGTGGATAAACCTCTTGATGAAATAAAAAGATAGCTATAAAAAGCTAAACATAGATAGATGGTAAGACTGGAAAGCTCGAGTCATCCTTTTTTATACTCGTTTCGAATGTCCTTGTGATAAATTATTTCTTGTGCAATAAGGTCGTGTAGCATTCCATATTTGTTAAAATGCCTAAATTTGCATTAATCCGTTGCAAGGATTGGAGATGTCCCGTTCGGACATGCATTTTTTAGGAAACAGAAAAGGCTGTGGACCCGCAGTTTAGCGTTCCGCTGCCATCTAAAACCAGGCTTACATGGCTGTTACTTTTGGAAACACATGGTGGGGGCGGCAGTGGCTGAACTCCCTTAGCAACATTGACTACCAGAACCGCATCCCAAGGGGCGCCACGTATGCCCGCGGAGGCAGGGTCCTATCCATCAAGTGGAACGGGACCATGGCCCAGGCAAGGGTGCAGGGAAGGCTCCGCTCCCCATACAAGGTCAACATAGTGGTCCCTCCGTTCGAGCCGGAGAAGGTATCTCTTTTACTGGACCGTCTGGAGCAGCACCCCGGGATAATCTCCCATCTGCTCGAGCACAAGCTGGACCCCGAAGTCCTCAGCATCGCCGAGGGATGCGGATTGAAGATATTCCCATCAAAGTGGAGCGATATAAAGATGGTGTGCTCCTGCCCAGACTGGGCGGTTCCATGCAAGCATGTGGCAGCTGTCATATACATGCTTAGCCGTGAGATTGACAACAATCCGTTCCTGGTGTTCCAGATGCACGGGGTGGACCTTCTTTCGGAGCTATCCAAAAGGGGAATCTCCCTTGAGAGTGCGTCAAAGGATGCCGGTGTAGCCTCGATAAGGGATCTGGCACAGACGGTTCCGGCCTTGAAGAAGGATGAGAAGAAGGCCGAAGAAGAAAAATTCTCCCGGCGTCTCCCGCTTCCTGACCTCAGCCGCATAGAGGATAGGAGCGGAGCCCTCCCGATCCTTCTTTCGGACAATCCTGTGTTCCAGATGAGGGGGAACTTCAAGGATGAGTATGTTTCGGATCTCGCCAGGGTTGCCAAGGGAGCGGCTACGTCGCTGAAGAACGGATACGTCCCTACATATGAGGAGGACTACTGCATAATAGGAGAAGGGGACACCTTGCAGTTCCAGGTGGATTCCCTCCTCAGGTGGAAGGTGTTCCACCGCAAGCCGGAAGCGGAGCCTTCTGATGATACGGGGAAGGGAGCGAAGAAAGGAACGAAAAAAGCCAAGGAGGACAGCCACGAGGGCGACCTCGGCGAAATTTCAAGGAGCCTCATGGGACTCAATGCGGACTTTCTTCCGGACTATACTCCGTCGGTTGTCGCGGCGAGGTCTGCTCTGTACTGCGCACTGACTCTCCTGGAAAAGGGCGCCGCCGTTCCGCAGATCCTATCCCTTGATGACAAGAGCTACGCAGTCAGGTGGGTTCCTGCGATGATAGACCCCAATGTCCGTGAGATGATTTCATCCCTTGGAATTGTCATTCCATCGGGCATGGTCGTGTTCGACCCTACAAAGCGCGCCACGAAGAAGGTGGCCGTCCCCGGAGGCAGCGAGCCTAAAAAGGCTCCTGCGCCAAAGCCTCTGGCAGACCCTGCCTCATGGATGGTGTCCATGTTCCTTGACATGCTCGTTTACGAATTCTCAAAGGAAGGGGACGATCCCATCCATTCCATGTTCTTCGAGGGGGAGAGGTATCTCTTTGATTCTCCCGGGCAGAGGGAGACCCCTGGCGGAATCAATTCGTGGCTTTCCTGCTACCGCATAGGCAAGACCGACTGGATGCCGGTCATAAGAGTTTCCGAAAGCGGACGCGGAAGCTTCCTTGTGGACCTTCAGGTGGAATACAGGGGAGACTCCCTCATGAAGGAGGGTACGATGATTCCGCTATCGGACCTTCTTTCGGACGAGAAGTACTCGTCCTTCCGCTTCGAGGCCCTGAGGGCGTTTACCATGGTTGGGGTCATGATAAGCGATCTGGCCCCGTACATAAGCAGCGGGGCGAAGAGTCCCATATGCTATGACGAGGATGAATTCGTGCCGTTCCTCCTGAAGGTGATCCCCACGGCAAGGATGATCGACATAAAGGTGTTCATGCCAAGGGCCCTGCAGGATCTCATCCGCCCGAAGGTGTCGATGAAGATATCCGCGAAGCCCAAGGACGAGAAGGCCGGCTTCACGCTGCTCGGGATGCTGGATTTCGACTGGCAGGTGGCACTCGGAGACGACCTTGTATCTCCGCAGGAGTTCTTCGCCCTTATGAAGAAGGCTTCCTCCCTGGTGTATTTCAGGAACAGGTACATCTATGCCGATCCATCCACCCTTGAGAAGATCAAGAAGGCCCTGGAGTCTTCAAAGGACATCCCCTCGCAGGCGGATATCCTGAAAGCCGCCCTGTGCGGAGAGTACAAGGGCGCCCCGGTTGTCCTCAGGGATGACGTGAAGGAGCTCATATCACGGTTCACCAAGGACGAGGCCATACCTGTTCCGAAGGAGATCAAGGCCGACCTGAGACCCTATCAGAAGAGGGGGTACTCGTGGATGTACCGAAACATGATGATCGGCTTCGGCAGCATCCTTGCCGATGACATGGGACTTGGAAAGACGCTTCAGACCATAACTCTCATGCAGAGGCTGAGCGATGAAATGAAAAAGGATGAAGGGAAGGAGCCCGTTGAGAGGAAAGGCCGCAAGCCTTCCCGCAAGGCGTTCCTTGTTGTCGCTCCCGCTGGACTTCTCACAAACTGGGAGGCTGAAATCTCCCGTTTCGCCCCCAAGCTCTCTGTCTTCCGCTACCACGGTTCGGCCAGGAAGATCGATGACTTCAGCCACGATGTCATGATAACTTCCTATGGAATCCTTCGCTCCGATGCCGAAATCATCAAAAAGAGGAAGTGGAGGCTAATGGTGATCGACGAGGCGCAGAACATAAAGAACAACAAGACCGCCCAGAGCAAGGCCGTAAAGAGCATTCCGGCCGATACCAGGGTCGCCCTTAGCGGAACTCCGGTCGAGAACCGCCTGAGCGAGTTCTGGAGCATAATGGATTACACGAACAAGGGGTACCTCGGCAACGAGACCTCCTTCACCCAGGAGTTCGTCCGTCCTATCCAGATACAGAACGACCAGAAAGTGGCGTCCCGCTTCAGGGCCGTAACAGCTCCCTTCATCATGCGAAGGATGAAAAGCGACAAGAGCATCATATCGGACCTTCCGGACAAGGTCGAGATGAACGACTACGCGTCCCTGACCCCGAGCCAGGCCGCAATCTATACCGAGGTGGTGCAAAGGGCCATGGAGCAGATCGAGGCCGAAAAGGGTACCGACCACGCAAGTTCCTTCAGAAGGGGAGCCCTCGTGCTTCAGATGATGCTTGCCCTGAAGCAGATCTGCAACCATCCGGGGCAGTACCTAAAGAACGGGGACTCCGCTCCAGACCACTCTGGAAAGACGCAGCTGCTTCTCGAGAGGCTCTCCTCCATCCTTGACAGCGGAGAGAAGGTGCTCATCTTTACCCAGTTCAAGGAAATGGGCGACATGCTTGTGAAGATAATAAAGGAGAAGTTCGGAAGGGCTCCCATGTTCCTTAACGGATCCGTGCCTATACCGGAGCGCCAGGAGATGGTATCCTCGTTCCAGATGGATCCAAGGGAGAGGATATTCATCCTTTCCACGAAGGCTGCCGGAACCGGACTCAACCTTACCGCTGCCACTTCCGTGATCCACTACGACCTGTGGTGGAACGGAGCCGTCGAGTCGCAGGCTACGGACAGGGCCTACCGAATCGGCCAGACAAAGAACGTGGTCGTACACCGCTTCATAACCAAGGGCACCTTCGAAGAGAAGATAGACCAGATGATCCAGCGCAAAAAGCACCTTGCCGACATGACCGTGGAATCCGGAGAGAACTGGATCGGAAAGCTCAGCAACAGGGAGCTCCGCGAAATCTTCTCCCAGGTGGAGGCCGTCTCGCTCTAGCCTATTTCCTGGCTTGAAGGATTATGAACAGGGAAGGAAAGCTGATTATTGAAGGAACAATTTGAAAAAAAAGGATATTGAAAGGATGAGAAAGATGAATTTCTGGGGAAGGATGACCCTTGTGGCTTCGCTGCTGGCGGTATTTTCCTGCACAGGCACGAAGGCTGGTGATATCGATTCCATTGATGTCAGGGCGGCCCTGACGCGGGAACAGAGCGACGAGGCGATAGAAGCCGCCGTGGCAAAGTGGAAGGATGCAAGGAAGCATGATGCCAGCCTGCGCTTTAAGAAAGGTGAGTTCACCGTAGGCGAGGACAAAATGCCGGTATGGTACAAGATATACGGAGAGAAGCCTTCCGGCGGAAGGAGCCTTTACATATCGATGCACGGAGGTGGCAATACCACAAGCGATGTAAACGACTCGCAGTGGGACAACCAGAAAAAACTCTACACCCCATCCGAAGGAGTGTACGTGGCTCCGCGCGCACCGTGGAACGACTGGAACATGTGGTTCCAGGATCCTATCGACGATCTGTTCTCGCTTCTTGTCGCCGATGCCGTAGCCTGTCTTGACGTAAATCCCGACAGGGTGTATCTCATGGGATATTCGGCAGGCGGGGACGGAGTCTGGAGGATGGGACCCAGGATGGCCGACTCCTGGGCGGCGGCATCGATGATGGCTGGTCACCCCGGGGATGTCAAGCTCCTGAGCCTTAGGAACACCCCTTTCATGATATGGTGCGGCGCGAACGACTCTGCCTACGACAGGAATGCGGAGTGTGAGCGGAAGGGAAAGGTAATGGACTCCCTTGCGGCCGCAGACCCTGGAGCCTACATCCATGAAACCCACATAGTTGAAGGCAAGGGCCATTGGATGAGCAGGCTGGATACCGCAGCCGTCCCGTGGATGGCAGCCCACACAAGGAACCCCCATCCTTCCAAGGTCGTATGGTGCCAGGGCGACAGGGTCCGCAGGTATTTCTACTGGGTGGGACTTGGAGAGAAGGCTTTTGCCGCGGCGAAGAAGTTCGACACCTTCCGCGCTGAAATCTCCGGCAATACCATAACCATTACCGAATGCCCTGCAAGCATAGATGAGCTGGAACTCTACCTCGCCGATGACATGATGGACCTTGACTCCGAAGTGAAGGTCGTGTATGGAGACAGGCTTCTTTTCTCCGGCAAGGTGGAAAGGACAAAGTATTCTATTGAGAATACACTCTCAACCAGAAACGATCCTTCGTACGCATTCCCGGTGACAATCACTGTGAAAATGAAGTAGGGAAGTAGCACATTGCAGCAGGGGAGAGTATTCTCCTGCAAGGATAACAACAAGACGGGGCGACAGGAGAAATCCGGCCGCCCCTAATTGCATATTGTATTATAGTCCTCGCGAGTCCTCGCGCGTGTGCGCATACGCGTATGCGCGCAAAAATATTGTTGTAGGAGCCTATCGGGAATCGCATGAGACCATGATGGCCGTGGAAAGGGGAGTGCCAGCATAAAACCAGCCCGGAAATACGCCAGAAAGAAAGGTGGCTCCGCGCTTCCCAGCGCAGAGCCACAATAATAACAAAACACTTTTTCTGTGTGTGTACACATTAAAGTGCTGCAAAGTTACGAAATTTCTAAAATGCAGTATTTATTAAAACGATAAAATTAAGTTTTTTTTTCTGAAAAAAATAATTGACTTATATTTGCGGTGGATTTAGGGCGAAAGAAAGGCCTGTCCCGAAATATAGGACAGAAGACAATGATACTGCGGCGGGCGAAGAAAAGATTTTCTCCAAAGTATTGCCACAATACCAGTTGCCTCTGAAGAATGGATCCATGGCGCCATGAGGTGCTGCGGAATTCGAGATGACCTTCCGAGCAACCCTACTGGATATTAGCAAAACAAAATTCAACAAATATGAACAAAGCACAGATGTACCATAGCCCGATGGTACTTAAATCCATTCCGCTGGAGATGGAGTCTCAGGTACTGGCGGAATCCAAGGTGGTCAAGTCTACCTCGATTGAAGCGGAAGGACAGTACTATGAGTCCTACGATCCTTCCAAAGATAATTCTTTTTCGTTCACATGGCAGTAAACACAATGCAGTCTAACGTATTAAAGCAATGAAAATGAATTCTTTGAAAAATATATTTTGGGGTGCTGCAATGATTGCTGCCACCCTTTCGCTTGCAGGATGTACCAAGGAAAGCTTCAATTCAAATTCCGGGAAATCCGGGAAGGCGATCCAGTTCGGTGCGTCAGCAAAATACAGCACTTTGCTTACCAAGACGCTTTATAGCGGGGATATCATAAATTTGAGTGATGGTCAGCAGAAAGAGAGGATTGACTGGGTGCCTGGATATGATGTAATCCGCATATGGTGTGAAAACGCCTCCAATACGCAAAAATATGGCGACTACAAGATAGAAAGCATCGAAAATTCGAACGAGATAAGCAAGGCAACTGTGAGGGCTGGCGCCGATTCTCTCCAATGGAGCGAATCTGCCACTTCATACGATTTCTATTCAGTCTATCCTTCGCCTTCACTTGCTGAACTTGGTGTCGTTACGATTAACAAGAATGTCGTAACGGCAGAGATTCCTTCAACCCAGGACCAGAGCACTGAGTCTTACAACGAAAAAGACCAGCTTTCAAGGAAGAATATGCGCTATGCGTATATGGTTGCTGCAAAAAATGTCACCGATTGGAATCTGGAAAAACCTGTGACTTTGGAGTTCAATCCGATCATAACGACATTCGAAGTAAGCATCACCAATGCTAATGACGCTGACAATACTGACATGACAGTTTCAGCAGTGAGGCTTGTGTCTGGATCGTATAATTCGGATAACAAGACATACGAATCTTATACTACATTCCTTTCTGGTGAAATACAGGCTACATTGTCCACAAGTGGTGATCATACCTTGAAATGTACCGGTTCCAACTATTATGTTTCGACTGATTTCAAAGGGGAGACAAAGACTATCAAACCCGGGGAAACCCTCAAGGTGACACTGTTCGCCCTTCCTCAGGATATCAGCAATCTTAACGTGGAGGTGGTTACCGGCAAAGGTAAGAAGGTAATGCCTCTTAAGCAGAACAAGAATTATATTACTTTTGCAAAATGCCATAAGCATTCAATAGTTTGCACTCAGGTAAATTACAGCAAGTGGACAACGACCGTTCCTACCGAGACCAAGGTACTGCTTTACAATACGTGGAAACATTTTGGTACGGATACAGGATATTCTCTAAGTTGGGATGGAAACATCTATTATAATGGTGTTGCATTGTCAGATGAGCAGATTATAGCGGAGTGTGCAAAATTGACCGAGGTCAACACATCTGAGCTTACCGAAGTCTCATATTCCTATTTTGTCAAGAACCTTAGCTATGACGCACTTCATTATTTTTCCAATGCAACATCGATGAACCTGTATGGATTGAGCTCAATGGGTGTCGGTACTCTTGACGTGCAGTATATGGACAAACTGACGAGCTTGACTTATAACGGCAATGTCGGTGCAGCTAGGATTAGCAATTGCAAGAATTTGGACAAGATTGACTTTACTACGGGAAGCGATTGCAGAGAGCTTGAAATAGACTACCTGCCAACATTGGACGAAGTGGATGTATATGCGTCTACAGGATTGGAGCACCTTACCATACATGATTGTGACGAGCTGGATGTTCTAGAGCTGGATGATATTTATAAGATTAAGAAGATTACGCTTGTCAATTTCCCTAAGCTGGAAACAATCCATCTGGTGAATTGCGCTTCACTGACATCTTTGATAGTAAGCAAGTGCCCTATATTAACTGAGACCAAGTTGACGGGGTCAACACAGGCATTGACGGATATAACCTTCATCTCCTGCCCTTTGATTGAAAGCTTCTCTCAGATATCAAATTCTGTCAACTTGAATGTCAACATAACAGTTGAGGATTGTGCAAAACTCACTAAATGGTATTACGGTGAAAGCGTGGGCAGTCTCACCGAAGTGAAGATAAAATAATATGCAATAAATGCCAAAAGGGGAGTGACGTCAGCCGCTCCTCTTTTTTTATGTCCTGTCGTGGCGTGCGTATGATTTTCTTTCTGAAGATTCTAACTTGGGCCATTATCCGGCCGCTCCCTATCCTACCTTTGCACCTGTAAAAAGGTTTGCAATGGAAAAAGATTTGGAATTGGACGCAATTGGATTTGTTCCAGAAGAAGATCCTGGGCAGGAGAATACCTCTTCCTTGAACCAGGCCACGGATGGGAAAGAACCCCATCCGTATCCTGAGACCATCATCGAGAGCATAAACTTCATTGTCGAAGTTCTTAGGACGACTTCGACCTACACATCTGCAATCTATGGTAGGATCAGGGAGGAGACGCACTACCTCCTAGAAGTCCTAGGTCTTAGTGAAAGGGAGTCGCTTCTTCTTAGCGCTATCGTAGAGCAGTCCTCGGGCCGTATTGCCAGACGGCACGAGATAGCCCAGATCATGGGACTTTCCAACACTCTTCTCATGTCGTTCTGCCCGGAGTTTCAGTCACTGAAGAAGAAGGGATTCATAAGACTCGACGAAGACGACAACGCATATCTTACGCGTGAGGCCAGGGAGGCCATTGTCGAGAACCGTCCGCTGGTGTCGTTCTCTCCGAGCGGTCTTACTACAGTGGATTTCTTCAAAAGGGCCGAGAAGCTTTTCGCCTGGAAGCAGAGAGGTGAGATCCGCTACAGGGACCTTGTCACGGAACTTGACACGATGGTGCGGGAGAGCCCCCAGTGCCCGTACTGCAAGGAGTCCAGGGCCCTTGGACTTGATAAGTTTCCCGAGAGCGAGAGGATAATGTTCCACACCCTTGCGTACAGGTATGTCTGCGAGGAGGATGACATGGTCGGATGGCACGATTTCAGGGAAGTGTACGAATGCAACCTTGATGTTTCCATCATGCGGAACAACTACAAGAACGGGAACCTGGAGCTTTGCAGAAGAAAGATTGTTGTGCCGGTCTTGGAGGACGGCATGTGCAGCGGGGAGTATTTCCACATAGAGGATTCAGTGAAAAGGAAGATATTCGTGGAGATTGGCCTTAACGACTCTTCCTCTAGGGCCGCCAGCAGGAAACTTCTTAAGAGCTCGTACCTTTCCCGCAAGGAGCTTTTCTTCTCTAAGGACGTGGACTCGCAGATTCGTTCCCTCGGGGACCTTCTCGATGAGAAGAACTACGCAGGTGTTGTCAGCCGTCTTGAGGCAAAGGGGCTCCGCCACGGGTTTGCGTGCCTTTTCTACGGCCCTCCCGGAACCGGCAAGACCGAGAGCGTGTACCAGATCGCCCTTTCGTGCGGAAGGGACATCCTCCCAGTCGACGTACCCCAGCTCAAGAGCTGCTGGGTGGGGGAGAGCGAGAAGCAGGTAAAAGGACTTTTCGATGACTACAAGGCCCTTTGCCAGTCATCCGAGAAAAAACCGATACTCCTATTTAACGAGGCGGATGCCATCTTCGGGACAAGGATGAAGGAAGCCACAAGGAGCGTAGATAAGATGGAGAACACTCTTCAGAACATCATCCTCCAGGAGATGGAGACTCTTGACGGAATCCTCATCGCGACGACAAACCTCAGCGAGAACCTCGATCCGGCTTTCGGGAGAAGGTTCATCTACAAGGTGCGCTTCAACCGTCCGGACAGGGATGCCCGGGGAAAGATATGGCGTTCCATGATCCCTTCCATCTCAAAGGAGGAAGCCGCCATCCTCTCGGAAAGATGGGACTTTAGCGGAGGGCAGATAGAGAACATCGCAAGGAAACTTGACGTGCACGAGATCCTCTACGGGGAAGGCGTCTCGATGGCGCTCCTTGAGAAGTTCTGCTCCCAGGAGCTGCTCTATGGAAGGAGCGAAAATAGTAGGATAGGATTCTAGGATAGGCGTGAATCCTACTTCGCGTCCCCCGGGGAATTTCTCCCTTGGGGGCGCTTCTTTTATGGGAAAAGCATTATATTTGTGAACGTGGGCTCCACCATGATACGGCGTGAGCCTTTACGCAAGGAAACCATCCTCTTTTTAGCAAGAATACACCCCATGAAGAAGAAACTCATTTTCCTGTCAGTACTGTTCCTTCCCATTTTCACATCCCTGTCATGCACCCAGGGAGACCCTGCGGATTTCGAGGGATGGTGGAGGTTCACATCCATGAAGACGGATGCCAATACATCTCTTACCGGCAAGGACGCCTCCCTTTACATGGAGATAGCAAAGGAAGGCGGACAGGACCTCTACCGCGTGTCCAGCTATGTCTGGGACGAGAACGCAAAGAGCGCGCTACCACTTGACACGACTTACTTCACCCTTAGCGGAAAGTGCCTTGAATGCGGAGTGGAGACAAACGAGAACGGCCCCCTGTACAAGTCAAGGACTGTCTACTCCCTTTCATCAAAGACAAGGCTGAAAGGCAGGGCCGAAGTCACCATCGACGGAGTGAAGAGTGGCGAAAACAGCTCCGACGTGGAGTTTGCAAAGGTGCAGAACCCGGGAATCAGATAGCTGATGGAAAAAGGCTTCAAGAATGCTGGGGTGGCTGTATGCAAGGCCACCCTTTCTGATATCCCCGTCATATCGGATATCCTTTCCGATGCAAGGAAGACAATGAGGGAGAACGGCAATTTCTCCCAGTGGCCGGAAGGCTACCCTTCCAGGGAAATGATCGCATCCGACATCGAAAGGGGATGCGGCTATCTGTGCATGGAGGATGGAAGGGTAAAGGGGTACTTCGCTCTCATAGAAGGACCTGACCCTACCTACGCGAAGATATATGAAGGGAGCTGGATCGATACCGATACTCCCTATGGCGTAATCCACAGGATATGCTCTGCAAGGGGAGCCCACGGAATCCTGGACCTGGCACTTGAAAAAGCGTTCTCGGCCTTCAGGAGCGTTCGAATAGACACCCATAGGGACAACTCCATAATGATAGGGGCCCTTGAAAGAAGGGGATTCTCCTACTGCGGCATAATCCATCTCCTATCCGGGGACGAGAGACTTGCCTACCAGAAAGTCATTCCTTCACAGAATAAATAGCTTCAGCCGTGGCGGACAGGGTCATATTCCATATCGATGTCAACAGCGCCTTCCTTTCATGGTCGGCGGTGAAGATCCTGTCCGAAGGAGGACTTTCCGATGTTCGGGAGGTCCCTTCCGTCGTGTCCGGAGACCCCTCCGACCGAAGGAGCATCGTCGCTGCCAAGAGCATCCCGGCCAAAAGGTACGGCATAAACACCGGGGAACCGGTATCAATGGCCCTTCGGAAGTGCCCGTCGCTAGTTATCGTCCGCTCGGACTTTTCGTGGTATCGCAAATGCTCCCGCCGCTTCATATCGATCTGCCGGAAATATAGCCCCGTTCTCGAACAGTTCTCCATAGACGAGTGCTTCCTAGACATGACGGGCACTCTCGAAGGAAGGAATCCCGTGGAGGTCGCCTCCGCCCTCAAGGACGAAGTCAAGGCTCGGCTCGGCTTTACCGTCAATGTTGGAGTCGGATCGAACAAGCTCCTTGCCAAGATGGCAAGCGACTTTGAAAAGCCGGACAAGGTGCATACCCTGTGGCATAACGAGGTCCAGACGAAGATGTGGCCCCTTCCGGTAAGGGACCTTCTGTGGGTCGGAAAGAAGACTGCGTCGACCCTGGTAGCCTACGGCATAGGTACCATAGGAAAGCTGGCATCCGTCGATGTGAACTCCCTTGTAAGGCTGTTCGGGCAGAAGTTCGGCCGTCAGCTACACGCCCTGTCCCTGGGGCTGGACTCCTCTCCGGTCGAGACTCATAGGGAGGAGCCAAAGAGCTACAGCGCCGAGCGTACCCAGCAAAAGGATGTCAGCGACGCCCGCAGCCTGGACAGGATTCTCTTCTCACTCAGCGTTACGGTAGCCCATCGCATGAGGCTGGATTCGTTCAGGTGCTCGTGCGTATCGGTATTCGTGAAGGACACATCCTTCAATGTGACCTCCCGCCAGAGAATGCTCGATCAGCCAACGGATGTGACGGCTCTTATCCTCGGAGCCGCCCGCACTCTTCTTCCCACCATATGGAAGGAAGGTACGCCAATCCGCCAGGTCGGTCTAGGCGTATCCCATCTGACCCACGAAGTCTTCTACCAGATGCCGCTCTTCCAGGAGGACCGGGACAACATGGACTACTACATCGCCTGGGACAGGGAATATGACCTTGCCCATCCAAGGGAGGTGATTCCACCTGATGAGGAATTCCTGTCCGGGACTGATGGCAGGTCCGAAGGGGCGGATGCCCTTGCTGTTACCCCTGGTGCAGACGCAGCCTCAGGCAGCGCCTCTGCCAAAGAAAGGGATACCGCTAACGAAGCGGCTAAGGGTGCACCTTCAGAGCTTTACTATCCGAACGGGGAGATGGCGCTCCTTGGCGCCAAGAATGCGGTAAGGGGAAAGACAGGACTCTATTTTTCACGGGTGACGCTCCCTGATGGAAAGGACTGCTTCGAGGTATGTGACGACCATGGAGTAGTTGAAAGACACATAGTCGAAAGGGGATAGGACATTGGACTTTGCCATGGAATGACTACCTTTGCCTTTCGGAAATGAAGTGTACGTTATTATGAATTACAGGACAGCATCATGCATTCTTGCCGCCGCAGTGGCGCTTTCGCTCCCTTTCTCATGCAAGGGCCCAAAAGGCTCAAAGGCAAAGGAAGTGAAGGAGGACGCTGTGGCCAAGACTTCTCCCACCGGAATCCCTTTCCTTCCTTTCGAAGGATGCAAGGGAAGGGTCGCAAGCATAGAGGAGCATCTTTTCGAGAAGGCCTCCGAGGAAGGGGACCTTCAGGAGTGGAAGGTCATAGTGACATCGTTCGACTCCACGGGACATGTGGTAAAGATGGTGGAGAAGAGTCCCTCTGACTCGTCGGCAGTGACTACCACCCTCAGCTATGTGGACGGAAGGCTGCAGTCCCGAAGAGTAAACTACGGCAACGGTCGTGAGATGCTCTCGATGCTCGCCAGCGTCGACGGCAGCAAGGAAAGATGGCAGGGGACTGCATACTGGGGAGAGAGCACGACAACTGTAACCTACTCACCCCTTTCAAAACGGGAGACGGTATCTACCGATATGGGGGTGATATCCGACGAGGAGACCTTCTACCGTGAAGACGGCACCATCGACAAGATCCTCCTTTACGAGGAGGACAATGTGGTTGGCTCTACCATGTATTCATATGACGACAAGGGCCGCAGAATCTCTATCAAGGTCGTCTATGGTGACGGAGAGCCGATTCTTAGGCAGTACGAGTACCTTGGCGAGGATGAAAAGGGCAACTGGACCGAGATGACGACAATCGAGGACGACAAGGTGGTCGGCTCGTCGAAGAGGACGATCACCTACTATTAGGCATTGGCTACCTGTATCCTGCAAGGATAGGATACGGCGAAAGGAGTAAAGGGGCTGCCATCCGTCTGGAAGGCGGCTCTTTCCTATTCGGAAACACCCTGGTCGTCTATGGTGGACTCCCTCAAGGATTCTTCCACGGCTCTCTGGGCTTCGCCTGCCGCCTTCTCGAGAGAAGATACCAAGGCTGTGATCTTTCCCTGGATAATGAGGTCGGCCACTCCGTATGCAAGGAAGAGACAGCCGGTAACTATGCTCATCACCCTGAATGAGAATGGATTGAATATGAGGAAGGCTGCTCCGGCTGCAATAATGATGGATAGGATCAGGGGGTTCCATCCGAGTCCGGACTGGCTCATCGCGGATACGAACACTGCAAGCTGAAGTAGTGCGGCAGCTAGGAGGGCCACAGACAGGATTACAACGATTGACTGGGCGATTCCGCTAGGGAAAAGGTATATAAGAAGGCCAAGTGCAGCCAGAACTCCCGATGCCCAAAGCACTATCTTTGATGCAGGGTCGTTTTTCTGGACGAGGGCCCATACGACTCCAGCTACTCCTACGATGGCGGCAACGATGGCGACAATCCTTGCCATCTTCTCTGCGGTGTCATTGCAGAATATGAGTACAAGCCCAAGCGCTATGCCGACCAGGGCCCTTAGAATGCACAGCATTCTGCTGCGGTAGCCAAAAGATATCATGTCCTTCAAGGTTTAATGTTTATGTCTGTGTAATTGATTGGCGAAGGGTTTCTATGTAGAGTCGTATATCAGCATTATGAACTCCAAGGGCATCTTGAAGTGATTGGCTCGGTAATTCTTCTTCAACACTATCTGCGAAATACATGACAGTGTGATAGACGTTTTTAGGAAGGGGCACCGGTTGTGTTATGGAGGCTGTCGCGATTAGCTTGAGAATGTCTGTCTTGTGCTTTTTGATGTCTCTACTATCAATGGTATTCTCCATCATTGATGAACTTCCAAAATGCATGACCAAATGCCTCACTAACGTTCTCAACGATTACTATCATGTCTATATCGGTGGTCTTTCTTGGAGACATGAAAGTGTGCTCTAGAATGACGCTGCATGCAGTGCCCCCTATAATGACATAGTCTTCGGTGAAATCCTTGAACGCTTCTTTGAATGTATCTATCCCACTGACCATATTCTAGTAATCATTTTATCAAGTTCTTTTTCAGTTCTGGCATCTGGGTCATCCTTGAGCGTAAGATATAGCGATAAACGATCCGCAAATCCTTCATCGCCAATAGGTGGATATTTCCAAACTTCAACTTTCACATTGCCTTCTATTGGATTTGCATTTTCCAATTCTGCATTTCTATAACATTCTCTTGTCATTGCATAAGACTTTTGGTCAATTTCTGCAAGCATGCTATAATGAGCCAGGGCGTTGATTCCACTTTCAACATAGTCTCCATCTTTAACCTTATCTGCGAATACGGTTTTTTCTACGGGATTCGTAAGATAGGGAAGAGCACGCTTCCATAATTCTTGTGCATTTGAAGGAAAATGCAATGTCTTTTTCCGCTCTAGGTTATGCGTAATAAAACAGAGGTCGAAATTTTCCAACTCTTTTATAGCACGTGTGAGTGTAACATATTTGTATGGTAGAATCTGCTCAATCTCACCTATGGTGAGACCATCTAGCCTTTTACATTGCAAATGATAAAGAATGAGATATTGCGAAGTAGCATTAAGTACTTGGCTTCTAGGATATGTGGAAGGCTTTGCATTTATCAGAAGATAGGGGATGAAGACATACTTGCCGGATACCATGAAGTATACGTTCTTTCCAATCAGCCGGTCACGCTCATAGTAGGCGAGATTCTCAAAGAGATAGACTATGGGGAACCCCACGGTCTTCTCCAATCCGGTTGAGAGTTTTCTCGCTGCATCTGGAGTTATTCTGGTGTCTTTCCTGGGAATGAGCACAAGCATCTCCTTCCCGTTGAATGAAAGAGTATGCGGATTGAAGCGGGCTTTTACTCCTATTGGAAGTCTCTTCAATGTTTCCGTGTCACATTGAAGAAGAGGATATGCTTTCCCGGCTATGTCTACATCCTTTATTTTCATCTTAATGCACTATTTTCAGTTCAATTGAAAACGATGCAAATTTATGAAAATAATATTGAAATACAAATATCTACAGATGAATTATCCAAGGTATTATGTGTGGATAATGAATTAATTATATGCTGAACGGATTCCCTCTAGATGATGTCCTTCCGTCAGAGGAAGAGTCCTTTGCGCTCTGGAGCCCCCACTTGAACTTCCGTCCTAGGTCCTTTCCAAGGGATTCCATACCATCTCCGACAAGGTTTATGAAGCTTCCCCTGAATCCTCCGGTGGCCTTCAGGCCGTCAAGCCTGAGGACCTGCTGTCCGGAAGGGTCGTAGAATACCGCATAGGCCTTTACGTCTCCGCTCTTTCCGATGTATGTTGGAACCACTACGAGCCTGTACATTTCCTCTCCCTTGCTCTTTGACGTAGCTATCACGCCCTCGTCCTGGATCTTGGAGTTCAGGGCGTCCAGAAAGCGCATCCCGATTGCCACCTTCCCATCTTCCCAGTTCGGCTCGGACTCCATGATGGCCTCTTCGTCCGCGCCTTTTATGACGGCCTCGGAGTAGCTTATCCTGACCAGGATCCTGCTTTGGCCAAGCAGGAATGACATGTTTGGAACTTCGGCGAATTCATCCCTCGCGCCGCGGTAGTCTTTCACTATGCGGTCTCTGATATCCTTGAAGTCGACCTGGCAGAATGCGCTAATGGAAAATGACAGGCTTAGTGCCATGGCAAGAAGGAACCTTTTCATGATAGAGTGTCTTTTGCGGTTATAATGCGAAGGGAAATGCATGCAAAGGCGAAATTAATGCTCCCGCCCCTTTCCATCCATCCCCAAAAATCGTTAAATTTGTTTCTTCGTGCGTTTTTTACGCACATAAAGCATCATTGCAAAAAAAGAGCCATGCAAAAACGCCAGAACATATTCCTCAATGACAAGTTCATACTCCTTGTCATTCTGGTTAACGCCGTCATAATATTCCTGCAGGAAAGCGGCATCCACAATCCGCTCATAAGCGCCATAGATATCATCTGCACCATCATCTTCATAATAGAGATGGTGGCGAAGATCGCAAACCTGGGCCTGAGAGGATACCTTTCAAAGGGTATGAACGTAATGGACGGAACACTCGTGCTGCTGAGCCTCCCGTCGGTTGTCTCGTACTTCTTCCCCTACGAGATGCTGGACCTGTCGTTCCTGCTTGTCCTGAGGGTCCTCCGCATGTTTCGCTTTTTCAGGGTCGTGCACTTCTTCCCCAACTTCGGGACGATAATGCGCAATTTCGGGAAGGCGATGAAGGACTCCCTTTCCGTGTTCGCGGGGTTCATAATAATGATCATTGTGGTATCTCTTATCAGCTGCGCCCTTTTCCGCAGCCAGGCTCCCCAGTTCTTCGGCACCCCGGCCGATTCCATATACTCAGTATTCAGGATGTGCACGGTCGAGGGCTGGTACGAGATTCCGGATACGATATGCGAGGGATTGTCTCCGACTTGGGCGGTGCTCGTGAGGGTATACTTCGTCCTTGTCCTCGTCCTTGGCGGAATAATCGGGATGTCCCTTGTGAACTCCATCTTCGTGGATGCGATGGTAAGTGACAACAACGACGCTCTGGAAAAGGAGGTCGCCCTTCTATCCAGAAAGATGGACGCTCTGATGGAAGCCCAGGGTATCGGAGCTCCCATTGAAGAAACCGCGGAAGCTCACGAAGATACCGGTGACGTCACAAAAGCATAGCATAGATACAAACACGCACAAATAGTTAGAACAGACAGATAGGAAGGAAAGATGAGTGAAGAGCTGAACCTGGTGAAAGACCTCGCGGTCATACTTATTTCCGCGGGCGTGTGCACCGTACTTTGCAAGGCCCTCAAGCAGCCGCTGATGCTTGGATACCTGATTGCCGGATTCCTGATAAGCCCGAACCTCGGGATCTTCGGAATATCCTCTATGGAGACCGTTAACCAGTGGTCGGAGATAGGACTTATATTCCTCATGTTCGCCCTGGGACTGGAGTTCAGCATAAAGAAGCTCCTGGCTGCCGGCAGCACGGCCATATCCATAGCCGGAAGCAAGTTTCTCGGGGTGTTCGTAATAGGGTTCACCGTGGGGCAGGCCCTTGGGTGGTCGATGATGGAGAGCATATTCCTTGGCGGACTGCTGTCGATGTCGTCGACGGCCGTCATCGTGAAGACCTATCAGGAGATGGGCATAATGGAGAAGCCCTACGCCCCGATGGTGTTCGGCTCCCTTGTGGTGGAGGACATAATAGCCATTATCCTGATGGTTCTGCTTTCAGGTCTTGCGGTATCCAACAAGTTCTCCGGAGGGGAGATGATATTCAATCTGGCAAAGCTGGCCTTCTTCCTCATCCTGTGGTTCCTTGTCGGAATATACCTCATCCCTACGGCGCTCCGCTGGGCAAGGCAGTACATCAATGACGAAATTCTCCTTATCGTGAGCCTCGGACTGTGCTTCGGAATGGTGTCCCTGGCTACGGGAGTGGGGTTCTCATCCGCCCTTGGAGCATTCGTCATGGGATCTATCCTGGCTGAGACGATAGAAGGGGAGCACGTCGATTCCCTCGTACTTCCCATAAAGAACCTCTTCGGGGCGATATTCTTCATATCTGTCGGAATGATGATATCCCCGAAGGTCATAGGCGAGAACTGGAAGCTCATCCTCCTTCTTACCGTCATAGTGGTGATAGCCCACGTAGTTCTTGCGACAATCGGTACGATAGTGGCCGGAAGGGGGCTTGACAACGCCGTGCATGTGGGATTCTCGCATGCGACCCTCGGAGAGTTCGCCTTCATCATCGCAAGCGTGGGAGTGTCGCTCGGCGTAATGAGGGAGTTCATCTACCCCGTGATCATTGCCGTATCGGTCATTTCCATCTTCGTTTCGCCTTATGTGATGAAGCTTGCCGACCCGGCCTACGACTATCTCTGCCGCAAGCTGCCGGACAAATGGATGGACAAGCTCCAGACTGACCAGAGGGCTGCCGGAGCGAGCACGGCGGAAAAGGGCGAGTGGAAGAACCTCCTTACGGCCTACGGCCTTAGGATCCTTCTCTACGGAGTCATTCTCATAGCAATCATGCTCCTGTCGAAGAACTATCTCGACGATATCGTTGCAAAGCTGTTCCCCAAGCTCTCGGACTTTGTCCAGAGGCTAATTTCAACGGGTATCACCCTTTCCGTAATGGCCCCGTTCCTCTACGGCCTTGCAATCAGCTCCGGCTCCATAAACAAGTCGGCCCGCAAGCTTCTTGACGAGAAGCCTGGCAACATATGGCCGATTTCCGGTCTTGTGATAGTAAGGAGCTTCCTTGCCGTGTCGATGGTCCTTGTGGTGGTACTTTCGCATTTCCACATGGCGGGATGGGCGGTAGTAGCCCTTCTCTTTGCAGGAATACTGTTTGTCATAATGTCGCGTCACTACCTCAAGGTCGAGAACTCCCTCGAGGAGAGGTTCATGGAGAACTTCACGGCAAGGGAGCGCAAGGCAAGGGCTGACGCTCCAGTGAAGTCTTCGGTTAGCGACTCCCTCGGAGAGTATGACGTCCATATCGAGGAGATAAGGGTGTCCTCGGACTCCAAATATGCCGGAAAGCATCTTCGTGACATTCCAATACGCCAGGAGTCTGGCGCCAACATAATAAAGATAGTGCGCGGCGGACGCAACATGAACATCCCTGGGCCCGATGTCCAGATATTCCCTTCCGACAAGCTCTTCGCTGTCGGAACCACTCCCCAGATAGCAGCCCTTCGAAACATGCTTAAGGAGAGCGTGGAGATTCCCGACAAGGAAAAGGGCGGGGAGAAGTTCGAGGTAAGGCCGCTCACCCTGACGGCGGATTCCTACCTTACGGGAAAATCCCTTCGCTCCGTCTCCATGAGAGACTACGGCTGCATGCTCATAAGCCTTCTTCGTGACGGTGAGTTCATGACAAACCCCAAGCCCGATATCGTATTCAAGGAAGGTGACGTGGTGTGGATAGCCGGCGCGGTATCATCTCTAGACTGGATGAACTAGGGCCCTGCCGCTACTAGGGGCATGGAACTCTAGACAAATATCTTATACGCTGGATTGCAATAGATAAAACATATCTGTTATGGAAGGTCCTTCGCTTTGACTGTGGGGGACTTTTCCTTTTTTTGCAAAAAAATCCACCGGCACCCGAGGGGGAACCGGTGGCAGAGTATCCTATTTGACAAATGCCCTATTTCAGTAACTGTCCAGTAATGAACCTTGAGGGGTGGCGGCATGGCACGAAGAAGGGGTGGCCGTCAGTTTGTCGTTAACTTTTCGGTCACCCTCTTCTTTTTTGTGTATGTATCTGATGTCCTGTCACCATACTCCATGTGCAAATGCTTCAAACCTTCACCTGCGGAAGACTGCTTCCACATCCCTCCCTCCAAATGGAAACGGAGCTCTGGGATGCACCAAGCGTAACGGACAGGACCGCTCCGGAAGTTTCCTACTACAAAAAGTACATTACATAATGGGCTAGAGGCTCGCGGAGTGTCATCACGATTTTCTGGCTCGCGTCTTGGGTGCTGGCGTACTCGAAGTCGAAATAGATGACAGAGTCCTCTATCCTGGAAGTCGTCCGGCCTTCATATGTCGTGCCGGCAGGCGAAGTTATGGTCTGGTCGTCTTGGGAATAGGTCCATCCCGTACCTAAGACGTCTTTCCCACCGATGCCTGTAAACAGGCTGCTCTCATCGTAAGTGTACATGTATGAGGAAGGGCTCTTCTGCAATGAGGAATAGTCACCGAACTCATCGGGAAGGGATCCGATGGAGCAAAGCTGGCCCATGAAGCAGGGGATCGATGATGAGGTATGCTTTGAGTCAACTATAGTCCAGACCGCATCACTATTGATGGCCAGGGTGCTGCCGGAATGTGAATAGGAAATATCATATGACATGTCATATTTCACCCCTTCAAAGGAATATTGATGGGAATAGCTGTCGATAAGATGTTTCGGGCCTACTCCCAGAAGACCGTACGGATGTAGCCAATGGGAGAACATCATGTTATAGAATGCCAGGCAGCCATAGGGATTTTCTGTGGAGCCGTATTGATATGAGACATCGACTCCCGAACCGTCTGAGAGATAGCTGTCCCCATCTTTCCAAGAGACATATTGGGTGAAAAGGACCTCACCGGTCGATGCGTCGACGCATCTGTACGATTCGAGCCCATTGTTGACATTGTACCCGAAGTAATAGACAAGTGTCTCGCCATCGCTTTCTACGGTCAATGTCTCCAGATATCCGTTCGTACCGAAAGAACCGATAAAGGATACCTCAGCGAGAGCGATTTTCACAGAGCCGTCATCGTCATACTCGAAGGAAGAGGTGGAACTGTAGCCGCCACCCGAAAAAACATCCAGGCTGAAGTCTTCGGAATAACTATCCTCCACCCTGGTGATGCGACCAAGCCCGTCCCTGGTCAGTGTATATGCACCTTCGTCCACCGCAGCATCATCTTCGTAAGTGTTCCCGGCGCTATCAGTATAGGATATGGAATATACGCTCTTGGTATTGATCTTGGTGATGTCAGTTTCCGAGAAGTCATCCTCCCCGCTGTCCTTGTCGCATGATACGAATCCTGAGGATAGTGCCATCAGGACGATAGTGAATTTCAGTAATTTCAGTCCTTTCATTTTTTTCTTTTTCAGTTTAGATCCATTATTGTGCAAGTTCCAACATATATGGGATAGTAAAGAATTGTTTTCCAAAAGGCAGAAATCCCCAAAAGACAATTTCCGTTTCTGCAAAACGACAGATGAAAAAGTGACATTCTCCCGCCCATGAGATAAGATTATTGCAAATAATAACGAAATTTTTGGCAATTATATACATGTTGACCGAAAACTTTGTAAATAGTTGAAAAGCACGATTTTGCCTACTTTTGAGTACTTATTATTCAAAGGCTTGCAAGTCAAAGCGTTACTAAAAATCTCGGT
>Ga0065708_1006530_pt1 | contig 32752 bp, 29 predicted proteins | sample Hoacrofraction12_2_FD_59095 | JGI IMG/M metagenome (GOLD analysis project Ga0065708, IMG submission 59095) | Hoatzin crop microbial communities from Cojedes, Venezuela, sample from fiber fraction 12 v1 | ecosystem: Host-associated > Birds > Digestive system > Esophagus > Crop | place: Venezuela... | reverse complement strand
TGTTAATGAAAATCCGAAGTTCCATACACTATTACTATTGTATAAATATAACGCTGCGTGAATTAATATTCACTTGCGAAACTTGAGTAAGCATTTATATTCTAAATTTTACTATTAGCCATACTTTGTGGCGCAAGATACGAAAAAAAATGACACATCCCCCCCCTGATAGTTAAACTTGGTTAATTATTTATAAAACACTCAATAATGAATAATTCTTTTGCAAAGAGTTCCAACCATTTTTTCTGAAAGTTCATATTGTGCTTTCAGAAAAAATAGCTACCTTCGCGGAAATTTACATCGATTAAGAATATGAGTACAAAACAAGAACCAAAGGAGAAGAGGAATGAGCTATTTGCAGCGAAGATTATAAAGAATCTTCAGCACCGCCATTTTGATGCTTACTTTTGTAAGACGTCTGAGGAAGCGAAGGAAAAAATTCTGGAACTGATGCCTACAGGTAGCAGTGTAACATGGGGAGGAAGTATGACGATACGAGATATCGGACTACCGAAACTTCTCAAGCAACAAGGCTACAACGTGATAGATCGCGACGAAGTAAATACGGAAGAAGAGAAACGCATTGCTTACTTAAAAGCTTTCGACTGTGATTTTTATCTGTCCAGTGTCAATGCTATAAGCGAAGATGGCGTCATAGTGAATATCGATGGTAACGGCAACCGTGTCGCTGCGATAACATGGGGACCGAAAAAAGTGATTTTCATCGTAGGAATGAATAAAATCACTCAAAATGTAGAGACGGCTCTTTCCCGTGCCCGTAGCATCGCTGCGCCCATAAACTGTATGCGTTTCGATGTCAAGACACCATGTCATACCGATGGTGTTTGTCATCAATGTAATTCACCGGAAAGTATATGTAATTACATACATTTCCTACGTAATTCGCACCCTGTAAAACGTCATACTGTGATCCTTGTAGACGAGATTCTCGGATACTAAAACATAAAACTGCATGAAAAAGATTCTATTAGTTTTTGCATATTTGTTCGTAATGACACAGGGACGAGCACAGTTAAATGTACAGTTGCACTATGACTATGGTCATCTTGTAGATGATTTAAGTCATCGACCAAGTATGACATCTACTGTTGAATATTTTGGCACAGACAAATGGGGCTCAACATACTTATTCACAGATATAGACTATTACCATGATGGTGTTGCAGGTGCATATTGGGAGATTTCAAGAAACATCAATTTTTCCAAGAAAAGTCCTTTTGCCTTTCACGTAGAATATAATGGAGGTGCAAATGTAAACCAGTTATACGAGGTCGGTACACGTATCCAGCACGCCTTCCTTACCGGTGCTGTATGGTCATGTGCTAACAAAGACTTTACAAAAACTTTTTCTTTCCAACTACTCTACAAATATTATTTCAAGGGAGCAAACGGTGCACCTGCCTTCAACTCATTCCAAACGACAGCCGTATGGGGAATGGATTTTTTCGACAGGAAATTAACCTTTTCAGGTTTCGCAGACCTATGGTACGACAATATCATTAAAAATGTTGTATTCATCAGCGAGCCACAGATTTGGCTAAACATATATGGCTTCAAAGGTTGTGAAGACATAAAACTTAGCGTCGGAGGTGAACTAGAGTTGAGTAACAACTTCGTCTACCCGAAGGATGGTACCAACAACCGCTTCTTCGCAATACCCACTACCGCTGTAAAGTGGACTTTTTAGTCTATATCTAGATATTCCCAGACGCAGTATTCTACCAATAACAGGACATCTGCGTATCTAACGGACACGTCTGTCTGCGCCATACCTTTGAACGCATTCGCTACCTCTTGCATTATGTCAGAAACATCAACCGACATATCGTTCTTATCACGCTGTTCCATGTAATGTAGCATACTCTCTATCGCATCTTTTTTCCTACCAAAAAAGAGATAGCATATAGATGCGTCCCTCTCATCGTAAAGCGTAGCATTATTATTTAGGATATCATCATAGTACCTCGCAGCCTTATCATACTCCCCTTTTTGCATCAGGCAGTTGGCAAGCATCCTTTGTGCAGTGCCATCCGTCTCATCTTCATAAACAAACTTATAAAGTATCGGTAAAGCCTCATCAAAGCGTCCTAAATTTGTTAGACAGGCACAACGGTGCTTCTCTATATTCTTAGATACATTGTCAGCAGATATTTCATCATACAAGGCTAGCGATTTTTCATACTTGCCGGCATTAAATGCTACCGACGCGTAACTCTTACGGAGGTTGTCATCAACGAGATTCCTCTTTTCGGCTTCGGCAAAGACATCACAAGCCTTGTCGTAGAGACGATTTCTCTTACAGAAATAACCTTTCATCTTGTAGTAGTCTATGCCATCGTGTACAACCGTATCATCGAATACCTCATTGTCGATGGGTAATAGTCTCAACTGACCATTATTATCTGTATCCGAGATAAGATTAAAGATTTTAGGGAAAGACGTCTTTCCACTATAGACCTTGAAAAAGCGATATACATCTTGCAGATACAACCGTCTTATTATTATCGGAGAATCTAATCCTTCATCAAGACCTACGACATCTATGTTGTCACTGTTATTCAACATCTCACGTGCTCCCGCTGGCAGGAGATTTATAGTCTTACCCAATGATATTAAAAATGAATATTTGTCGCTGTCACATAAAGGACTCTTAGCAAGTAGTCGGTCAACAAGAGCTCCATTCATTAATTCGGCAGGGACACCGTTAAGGCCAGGATGATCTTTCTGAAATGGCGTAAACCAATGTGATACGTCTTTAAAGAAATCAAACGTCTTCATGTGAGAAAAACCGTCGTAATAAACGTCGGAGCCTCTATTCAACATATTCTTCAGACGTTCCATCGCTTTGTCGGCCTTATCGTATGCATCCTTCATCGCACCGGAATTAATTATCTCTTCCACGGCATCTTCAATAGAATCATCATCGTCAATACCGAAACGAGTAATATCCATCTGCGGAGTCTTCATTATATCAGCGATAATATCGTCTTTTATGACCTTGGTATCACTTTCTACTGAGAGACTGTAAGACAGTTGCAGCTGCAACTGCAACAAATCATTTACCACCGACTCATCTTTTATCAATGATTTAAGTCGATCAGCCAGCAACGGTTCCATGTAGTCGAGGGACACCAAGCTCAACGCCCATCCTACAAAAGCTCTTTCTTTAACGTAATCATCGGTAGATTGTTGATATATGTCTATAAGCAATAATATCTTATGATAGTCTGACGACAGCATCACATTCAACATCAAGGCGCTAACCATTATCTGTTGGTCTACACTGTCGATTGTCGGAGTAAGCAGAATTTCGCGCATCATATCAACCTCCCCGGCACGCCAATGATGTGATACGAGAAGTGCATTAAAAATCTTACTCATATACTCATAATGCATCTTCCTCTGTACCTTCATCTCCTCTCCGCGTTCATCGCCGTTCATCAGACCCGCCAAAGTATATTCCGACATATCTTTCTCAAGACCGTGTTTCAGATCTTGAAGATTAAGTGGTTGCAACACTTCGGCAGACTGAGATATGAGACGTAGATTGCTCTCCTTCTCGATTTTTTTATCGAGAGAATAATCATGTAAGAGTGCTACAGTCTTACGCTTCAAATGATTATAGACCTCATTTCTACGGTTGTCTGTAACATCTAACTGGTAGTAATCCAGAAGCATGCTGTATTCATTCACTATATCACAATAGGTATCGTAATATTCTGTGGTTACCACTTCCTCATCTAGTTCCCGTAGTACTGTAGAAATACCTCCTCTGTATATGCGGTCTAATGCACTTTTGACATCCATGTCTTATCTCTTTTTATTTCTCACCACCCATTTCTCTGCACACATCACATCTTCCTGTCTCGGTGCCCTAGCATGATGGTATTTTGTTTTAGGTATAGCGGCTATAACCTTTGGATTATTGATACCATAATACTTATTAAGGATATCGGTATAATATGCGATACCTCTAGCGTTTATGGAATCGCAGGCCATATCATAGCATCTTACGAATTTCTTATATTGTGCATTGATACGTTTATCTGCCAGTTTCTTATCCGAGAAAGCTATTACGCCGGCCCACAAGTGTTGTTTTTTCGTATCTATTATAACGGGATTTTTCTGTAGCCGTGCTTCGGTAGCGTATGGTTCCGGAAGGATTGCCACATCGACCTCGTTGTTGCGTAACATGTCGTAAGCTATCCTAGGATTATGTATCTGTATCTTAAAAGCCTTCATGTCATCCAGCTTCGCCGAGTCTAAACCCGTAGATGCAATATAGTCGGTAACAGAATAACGACTCATCGTAATCATCTTTCCCTCCATCTGTTTCATATCCTTTATACGGGCACTACGATTAGCTATCGCCTGCCAATAAGCATCGGTTGACGACACATAACGCAACTCCTTTCCTTTATTACGAAGTCGTTCCACATGAAAAACATCCGTCACTGCACCTTCTGTTTTATCATACGCAAGGTCTTCGGCACATTCCAAGGGTGAATTATGTACACGCAATCTAACGTCAACTTTCAGAGTATCAAAATAGCCATACTCTTTAGCTACGAAAAGGGGAAGACAATCCAATGTAGGCATAACAGCCACCTTCAAAGCTAAAGAATCTTCTCTTTGGGCGCGTGCACTTTCCTCCTTGGTACGTTGCTTATGTTCCTGATAAGACTGACCACATGATACTACAGTAACAAGGAGTGTTATATAGAATGCTATTTTCTTCATTTTCGATGCAAAGTTAAAAAATTATTTTGTCATATATAAAAAAATATGTATTTTTGTGACGTAATGAAAAGCAAAACATCATACGTTTGTTCCGACTGCGGTTATGACAGCAGTAAGTGGATAGGTAAATGTCCCGCATGTGGTCATTGGAACACTTTTAAAGAAATAAAAGTGTCTACTGAGGTCGGCAGTTCTGCCGCAGGTATTGTCGGTAGAACGATAAGGAGAGACAAAGACAGCAACAAAGCTGTAAAACTGAAGGATGTCGAGGCAACGAAGGAACAGCGTATCGACACCCACGATGGTGAGCTCAACAGAGTCTTAGGTGGCGGATTGGTTCCAGGAAGTATCATCCTTCTCGGAGGAGAACCGGGTATCGGAAAGAGTACTCTTACATTACAGACTATACTCAATATGCCTGAAAAACAAATTCTCTACGTCAGTGGTGAAGAGAGTGCCTATCAACTGAAAATGCGTGCCGACAGGTTATCCAAAGAAGCATACGACAATGTGATGATACTCTGCGAGACATCGTTGGAAAATATCTTCAAGGAGATACAGGAGACTTCTCCTGATATGGTGATCATCGACTCCATACAAACTATCGAGACGGAGAGTGCAGAGAGTAGTGCGGGTAGCATCACACAGGTAAGAGAATGTGCCGCAGCATTACAGCGTTTTGCTAAGACCAGTGGCATACCCGTAATCATCATCGGACATATAAATAAGGAGGGAAATATAGCAGGACCAAAGATTCTGGAACACATCGTAGACACAGTGATACAGTTTGAGGGAGATCAGCACTATATGTATCGTATCTTACGTTCCGTAAAAAACCGTTTCGGAAGTACGTCGGAGTTAGGTATTTACGAGATGCTGCAAAACGGACTGCGTCAGGTCAGTAACCCATCTGAGTTGTTGCTCACTCAGGATCATGATGACCTCAGCGGCATAGCCATCAGTTCATGTATAGAAGGTGTGCGACCGTTCCTCGTAGAGACACAAGCATTGGTTTCTTCTGCTGCATACGGCACACCTCAACGTAGTGCAACAGGTTTTGACCACCGTCGACTCAATATGCTTCTTGCCGTTCTTGAACGACGGGTAGGTTTTAAGTTGATGCAGAAAGATGTCTTCGTTAATATCGCAGGAGGATTGCGCATCACAGATATGGCTATGGATCTCAGCGTCATCGCAGCTATTCTATCCAGCAATGTGGATACTGCCATACCGCAGGGATGGTGCATGGCAGGAGAAGTAGGACTGAGCGGTGAGGTAAGACCTGTTGGACGTATCATCCAAAGGATAAGTGAAGCCGAGAAATTAGGATTTACACATATCATAATACCGAAGCATAACATGCAAGGTCTTGACAAGAAAAAGTTCAAGATAGAAATTGTGCCCGTAAGGAAAGTGGAAGAAGCGCTGAGAGCACTGTTCGGATAATATTATACAATAAGAGATGCAGTTAGACGAACGTTTTGAGACCATGATGAAAGGTCGCTTAGACGACAGTCGCTATGAGGTATATAAAAGAGCGTTGGATGCTAATCCTACAGTGAGTATCCGTCATAATCCTTTTAAAAAGGATAAGGTGCAGGAGATATCAGACACTGTGTTATCTTCTACAAATGATCCTGTAGAATGGTGTAAGGAGGGTTACTATCTATCCGAGCGTCCTGACTTCATTACCGACCCTCTTCTGCACGGAGGAGCATATTATGTACAGGATGCCGCCTCGATGTTCGTCGACCAAATAGTAAGACAGTATATCAAAGAACCTGTTAACATGCTCGATCTTTGTGCTGCTCCGGGTGGTAAGTCTACGGTATTGCGCGCAGCATTACCGCAAGGAAGTCTACTGATATGCAACGAACCGGTAAGGCAACGGGCGATGATACTAATGGAGAACATGCAAAAGCAAGGACATCCCGATGTTATTGTGACCAATGATATGCCTAGAGATTTTCAACGTTGTGACATGTATTTCGACGCCATTCTCGCCGATGTGCCTTGCAGCGGAGAAGGTATGTTCCGTAAGGATCCTAATGCAATAACAGAATGGAGTCCTGAAAACGTCAATAATAGCGCGAAACTGCAAAGGGAAATCATAGCAGATATATGGCAACAGCTCAATCCAGGAGGTTTACTCATATATTCAACCTGTACATTCAACAATATGGAAGATGAGGACAACGTGCGATGGATATGCGAAAATTTAGGAGCATCGGTATTACCTGTTGACATAAAACCGGAATGGAATATCATCAATCCGTCTGAAACATTGCCTTGTTATCTCTTTGTACCGGGATTCACACGCGGTGAAGGACAGTTTATGGCTGTATTAAGAAAAGACGGCAACGGACATACATCTGGTACGATGCGACGCAGTCAGAAAAAAAACGAAAATATCCTTGATCTATCATATTTGCTGTCGAAAGATACCGAATGGATGTTTACAAAAAACAATAAAGGTATCATCTCTGCCATACCGCAACGGTGGTGGCATCTTTACCAACGCATAGAGAAAAATCTGCGCATTGTAAGTGTTGGTATCACTTTAGGAGAGATAAAAGGTAAAGATCTTGTGCCCGACGAGGCTTTGGCGTTATCCATAGAGCTAAACAGAGCGGCATTCCCTACAGTAGAGCTGTCGTATGATGATGCGATAAAATACCTTCATCGCGATAATATCAATTTGCCTACCGAGACACCTAGTGGACTCGTTATCGTGAAATACCGCAACCTTCCTTTGGGATTTGTGAAGAACATAGGTAACAGATGTAATAATCTGTACCCGAAGGAATGGAGGATATTAAGACAGTAAAAACACCTATCATTCAAGATAGGTGTAACTATATAATCCTGAACGATAGGTAGACAGGAATTCTTTTCCCTCTTCTACCGTTATCTTACCCTGTTTTACACTCTTCGTCACCCAACGTTCCAGTTGACGAACGAGTTTCTTGGGATCAAACTGTACGTAGTCTAGCACTTCCTCTACCGTCTCACCATCAAAAATCTGATCGATATGATACTTACCATTCGATACACTGACATGTACTGCATTGGTATCACCGAAGAGGTTGTGCATATCACCCAATATCTCCTGATAAGCTCCCACCAGGAATACACCTAAATAATACGGCTCGTTTTTGTTCAGGGAATGAACGGGTAGTACATGTTCTATACTTCTGTCCGTAACGAAATTAGTTATCTTACCATCACTGTCACAAGTGATATCCTGTATAGTACAACTACGTGACGGGCGCTCATCCAGACGTTGCAACGGCATAATAGGAAATATCTGGTCTATCGCCCATGCATCAGGCAGTGACTGGAAGAGGGAGAAGTTACAGAAATATTTGTCTGCTAACAGTTTATCCAAGCTATCCAATTCTTCAGGCACATGTTTCATGTGTCTTACCATATTCCTTATCTCCCGGCACACGCTCCAATACATCTTCTCTATCTCAGCGCGTGTCTTAAGGTCTACGATACCATGGCTAAACAGGTTTAGAGCTTCCTCACGTATTTGGTCTGCATCATGAAAATCCTCCATCATGGAACGGATATTTATGTTGTCCCATATCTCATAGAGGTCTTTCACCAACTGATGACTATTCTCGTCTGGTTCATACGATTCTTCCATCTGTGGCAGAGATGCTGTCTCCAGCACATCTATAACTAATATAGAATGATGGGCAGCAAGACTGCGTCCACTCTCCGTAATGATATTCGGATGCGCTATTCCCGCATTGTTGGAAGCCTCAACGAAAGTATAGATACAGTCGTTGACATACTCTTGTATGCTATAGTTCACAGAGCTTTCACTCGAAGGACTTCTCGTACCATCGTAATCAACACCTAGTCCACCACCGCAATCCACGAAATCGACATTATATCCCATCTTATGCAGTTGGACATAAAATTGCGATGCTTCTCTCAGTGCCGTCTGGATACGACGTATCTTCGTTATCTGTGAACCGATATGGAAATGGATAAGACGGAAACAATCTTTCAGTCCTTTCTTTTCAAGCAGTTCCAAGGCTTCTAACAGTTCACCGCTGGTAAGTCCGAATTTGCTGGCATCACCACCACTCTCCTGCCATTTACCGCTACCCGAAGAAGCCAGTTTTATACGTATACCGATATTCGGACGGACATTCAGTTTCTTTGCGGCACGCGCTATGATATCAAGTTCATTCAGTTTCTCAACCACGATAAAGATACGCTTNCCCATCTTCTGTGCCAACAGAGCCATCTCTATATAGCCCTGGTCTTTNTAACCATTACAGATGATAAGCGAATCGCTCTGACACTGAACAGCNAGNACNGCATGCAGTTCCGGTTTACTTCCTGCCTCCAGACCTAGATTAAATTTCTCGCCATGACTGATAACCTCCTCCACAACGGGCTGCATCTGATTTACCTTTATNGGGTAAATAACAAAACTCTCACCCTTGAAATCGTATTCTGNCGTAGCTTTCTCAAAGCATCGACTTGTCTTCTCAATACGATTGTCTATAATATCAGGGAAACGTAATAGAACAGGAGCAGACACGTCACGAAGAGCAAGTTCATCCATCACCTCACGAAGATCAATCTTAACATCGTCTTTGCATGGTGACACATAGACGTTGCCTTTCTCATTAATGCCGAAATAATTTACTCCCCAACCACCAATATTATATAGTTCGGCGGAATCCTCTATGGTCCATTTCTTCATCTTTAATCTTTGTCTATTAGCTTTCTTAATCTATTTACAGTATCATCAATCTTATCACGTGTATCCAAGGTATCGATCTCAAAGATATGACGCGCCTTGTTATAAAACGTTTCGCGTTCACTGAGTTGTTGTGTTATATGATCCAAGAGCTGTTGCTCTGTCTTACCCTTCAACAGTGGACGTTCTGTCCTGCCCATCTTGAGGTGATTATATAACACCTGTGGCTCCGCCTTTAAATACACCGTATCACCTTGGCCGTTCATATAATCCATGTTATCAAAGAAACAAGGAGTACCACCACCACAGCTTATCACCACATCTTCAAACTCTGCTACCTCATGCAACATGTTCCGTTCTATCTCACGGAAAGCGTTCTCACCACGTTCTTCAAAAATCTTTGGCACAGAACTGTGCATACGGGTTTCTATATACCAATCAAGGTCGTAAAAAGGTACCGACAACTGCTCTGCCAATTTTCTGCCAAGGGTCGTCTTCCCTGCCCCCATGTAACCGATAAGAATGATACGAGTCATCTAATATCGTATATTTATGATTTTTTCTTCTTTTTGTAGTTAGTCGGTTTACCGTTGTTTACGATAGCCATACACTCCTCGTAAGTCAGNTCTTTTGCCTTCAGTTGCTGCGCTTTCGTGAGTTTATAGTTGNTTCCNTCGTAAACAAGATATGCACCATACCTTCCGTTCATCACTTCTAATTTCTCATCCTCTTCAAAGGTCTTCAAGTGACGTTGTTTCTCTTCTTCCNCCTTATTACGGATAAGTTCTATACACTCATCCAACGTAATTGTCAGAGGATCACTGGTTTTTGGTATAGACACAAAAGACTTACCATACATCACNTAAGGACCGAATCGTCCTGTACCNACTACGACTTTCTGTCCCTCGTATTCTCCCATCTCNCGTGGTAGNCGGAANAGNGANAGCACCTCCTCNAAGGTTATCGTCTCCAAGCTCTTATCGGCAGGCAGTTGGGCGAAACGCGGTTTCTCCTTATCTTCGGCAGTACCTATCTGAGCGACAGGACCGTATCGTCCAATTTTCACGAACACCGGTTTACCTGTTGACGGTTCCTCACCAACCATTCGTTCACCAGCCTTATATTCATTGTGCGCATTAAGAGCTTTCTCTACAACGGGTTCGAAATGAGAATCAAATTTCTTGAGCATCTCATGCCATTCCTCCTTACCCTCGGCAATCTCATCGAAATCGCGCTCCACCTTAGCGGTGAAGTTATAGTCCATGATATCAGGGAAATTCTCGGTAAGATAGTCGTTTACCACAATACCTATGTCCGTTGGGATAAGTTTACCCTTATCCTTACCCACCATTTCNGTCTTTTTCTTCGTCTTAATCGCGTCACCGACAAGAGTACTTATAGAGTATTCCCTTTCCACNCCCTTTTTATCTCCACGNTGAACATACTCACGCTGTTGTATNGTNCTTATNGTAGGNGCGTANGTAGANGGACGTCCNATACCCAATTCCTCCATTCTGTGTACGAGNGANGCCTCNGTATATCGTTGCGGTGACATNGTGAANCGTTCGGTTGAGGTTATTTCCTTACGCTCTAATACATCACCCTTCTTTATGTCGGGCAGGATATGTGTTGCTGTACTATCATCATCCGTTGCCTCATCGTCTGTCGACTCACGATAAACTTTCATGAANCCATCAAACTTCATCACCTCACCGTTGGCCACAAACTCATACTCAATACCGTCTATACTTATCGTTATAACCGTTTTCTCTACTTCAGCCTCCGCCATCTGACACGCTATGGTACGTTTCCAGATTAATTCGTACAGACGCTGTTCCTGTTGGGTTCCTTCAATACTATTGACATTCATATATGTAGGACGTATCGCCTCGTGTGCTTCCTGCGCTCCTTTAGAATGAGTCTGATATTGACGTGTCTTAGAATATTCCTTACCCCACAGTTTCTCTATCTCTTCCTTACTTGCAGCAAGACAGAGCTTACTCAGGTTTACCGAGTCGGTACGCATATACGTTATCTGTCCGTTCTCATACAGATGTTGGGCAACGCTCATCGTNCTNGATACCGACATNCCCAATTTTCTCGATGCCTCCTGTTGCAGGGTACTCGTTGTGAACGGAGGTGCAGGCATACGTTTNTGAGGTTTCTTNGTTACCGTCTTNACCTTAAAGGTAGCCCTCTTGCAGTCTTCAAAAAACTCCGATACATCGCTCAACGACGTGAAACGGTGATTCAGNTCTGCCTTTATATCACTCTTCTTTCCTTTGTCATCCGTCGCTGTAAAGATAGCATTGATTCTGTAATATCTCTCGCTCTTGAAGTTCTGTATTTCCCTTTCACGCTCCACTATCAACCTCACTGCTACACTCTGCACGCGACCTGCAGAGAGNGATGGTTTNACCTTGCGCCACAANACCGGNGANAGTTTGAAACCNACNATTCTNTCCAGTACACGTCTAGCTTGCTGAGCATTGACAAGGTTCATATCCAAACGTCNCGGAGACTCTATNGCGTTAAGAATAGCAGGTTTTGTTATCTCGTGAAACACAATACGGTTGGTNTTAGCCTCATCTAGTCCCAACACCTCACACAAGTGCCATGATATCGCCTCTCCCTCACGGTCCTCATCGGATGCGAGCCANACTNTGTCNACNAGTTTNGCNTTCTCCTTAAGGCTCTTAACTACTGATTTCTTGTCAGCAGGAATCTCATAGTCGGGAGTGAATGTCTTTTCGTTAATACTCAGTTCTTTCTTTTTGAGGTCTCGAATATGTCCGTAACTTGACATCACCTTATAGTCGCCACCAAGGAATTTCTCTATTGTCTTCGCTTTCGCCGGTGACTCTACGATAACTAAATTCTTCTGCATATTCCTGTTCTTTTTATTTTCAAGGGTGCAAAAGTACTCAAAATTTTATATTCACCTTATATATACGATTGTTTTTTTATTTTTTTAACTCTTATCATTTTATCTAGCAGAGATTTCGTTATCAATATGAATATTTCCTTTTGTCAACTGAAAATTGCAAAACTGTGTACGCAAACCGTGTTTTAAAAATCATTAACATAAAAAGATTTATAAGTTACAAAATTTCAATGAAAACGAGAACACCAAATCATTTTTTATTACTATCTTTGCGGGCGGAAAACCGCATAATATTTGATGGGGTATCAATAAATTATCGTAATTATCATACAATAGGTTGCGGTATTGAGGATAAAAAGATTTTTTACAACAAATAAAATTAAAAGAAATGGCAAAGTTTGACAAGTCAGTTTTGGCTAAGTACGGAATCACCGGAGCTACGGAGGTTCTCTACAATCCTTCTTATGAAGTATTGTTCAACGAGGAGACAAAAGAAGGTCTCACAGGTTATGACAAAGGTCAGGAGACAGAGTTAGGAGCTATCAACGTGATGACAGGTGTTTACACTGGTCGTTCTCCTAAAGACAAATTCATCGTTGACGATGAGAACTCTCATGATACCGTATGGTGGACATCAGACGAGTACAAAAATGATAACCACCGCGCAAGCAAGGAAACTTGGGAAGCAGTAAAGAAACTCGCTCAGAAGCAGCTCTCTGGTAAGAGACTGTACGTTGTTGACGGTTTCTGNGGNGCCAACAAAGATACTCGCATGAAAGTGCGTTTCATCATGGAAGTAGCATGGCAGGCTCACTTCGTAACAAACATGTTCATNCGTCCTCAGAACGAAGAGGAGTTTGATCAGGAGCCAGACTTCATCGTTTACAACGCATCAAAGGCAAAAGTTGACAACTACAAAGAGCTGGGTCTTAACTCAGAGACAGCTGTAGTATTCAACGTAACAAGCAAAGAGCAGGTAATCCTCAACACATGGTATGGTGGTGAGATGAAGAAGGGTATGTTCTCTATGATGAACTACTACCTTCCACTGAAGGGTATCGCTGCTATGCACTGTTCTGCAAACTGCGACATGGACGGTCAGAACACAGCTATCTTCTTCGGTCTTTCAGGTACAGGTAAGACAACATTGTCAACAGATCCAAAACGTAAGCTTATCGGTGATGACGAGCACGGATGGGATGACAACGGTGTGTTCAACTTCGAAGGTGGTTGCTATGCTAAGGTTATCAACCTCGACAAAGAGAGCGAGCCAGATATCTACAACGCTATTCACAGAGATGCCCTCTTGGAGAACGTTACTGTAGACAAAGACGGTAAGATAGATTTCGCTGACAAGAGCGTAACAGAGAACACACGTGTTTCTTATCCTATCTATCACATCAAGAACATCGTACGTCCTATATCACACGCTCCTGCAGCAAAACAGGTTATCTTCCTGAGCGCTGACGCATTCGGAGTTCTTCCTCCAGTATCAATCCTCGATCCAGAGCAGACAAAATACTATTTCCTCTCTGGATTCACAGCAAAATTGGCAGGTACAGAGCGTGGTATCACAGAACCTACACCAACATTCTCAGCTTGCTTCGGTCAGGCATTCCTTGAGTTGCACCCAACNAAATATGCTGAGGAGCTCGTAAAGAGAATGAAACAGAGCGGTGCTAAGGCTTACTTGGTAAACACAGGATGGAACGGTACAGGAAAGCGTATCTCTATCAAAGATACACGTGGTATCATCGACGCTATCCTCAACCACTCTATAGACCAGGCTCCTACAAAGACTATACCTTACTTCAACTTCACCGTTCCTACAAAACTGGAAGGTGTTGATTCAGGTATCCTCGATCCACGTGATACATANAGCAACGCTGCACAGTGGGAGGAGAAAGCTAAAGACTTGGCAAGCAGATTCATCAAGAACTTTACTAAGTACGAGACAAACGAGGCTGGTAAGGCACTTGTTGCTGCTGGTCCAAAACTTTAAAAATATTGGGGNGTCCAAAAAGGACACCCAATATTTTTAGGTGATAGTTGATAGTTGATAATGGATAATTAAATCTTTGATGATAAATTTTATGTATTGTCGCGAAGCGACTAACTATCAACTATCAATTATCAATTATCAATTAAAAATAGTATATGGCAAAGGCCTCCCTTTGCCATATACTATTTTTTTTGACCTATGTCAAGAAAATTCGACTTTTTGAAATTTTATTGCATAAAAATTTGTGTGCGTACACAAAATATCCTACCTTTGCATCACAGTTCGTGAGAATTGACTTCTTTTTATTCATTAGGTTAGTAGTTAATAGATTAAGGTAAAGATTATGTTATTAGATTTTGAAACAACTGTAATGTTGGTAACTGTCGGATTGGCAGCATCACTAAGCATAATAACTTTAGTGAATTCCAACTTACGTTGACAGAAACTCAGGAGGGCGATATGTGTGAACATCTCGTTCTCATTTTTTTTGTATAAATGAGATAATAAAGCATAATTTTTACGACACAAAGCCACGTTATCGCTATTTTTTATGTAACTTTGCAGCCGAATATTGAAAAAAGATGATAAGGAAACTCATTACGCTGCTCATAACAGCGGTCATTACTATAAACTTGTGTTCGTGTCTTGATTCGTCGTCATCGTCATCATCATACAACGACACAGCAATAACATCATTCTCTATTGGTACACTAAAAAAACAAGTGCATACGACATCTTCTGCAGGAGAAGACTCGATATACACAACTTCTGTATCTGGAAGTAGTTATGTTTTCACTATAGACCATTACGGTAGACAGATATACAATGAGGATTCCCTTCCTTATCTCACAATACCAAAAGCTATAGTAACACTGACAACAGACAATAGTGGTGTTGCATGTTGGGTTTCAACAACAAGCGATGATACCCTTAATACTTATTCTTCAGCTGACTCAATAGAGTTTTATCAACCGAGAAAATTGGTGGTATTTTCCAATAACGGCTATGCGAGTCGCACTTATACTGTAACAGTAAACGTTCATCAAGAGGATTCTAGTACTGTACACCTTGCAGAATATACCAATGTTCCGGATGAATTCAAAGCATCTAAGTATATGAACATACATTGTATCGACGACTATCTATATGTGTTATGCAAGAATGAAAGCGGAGATGCTACAGACATATATCGTGCATCCATAAACGATGCTGACAACTGGACAAAATTGACAACCAATATAACATTGTCGGGTGACATGGCAGAGACTTCTACCGCTAGCGAGACAACGATATACGCTATAAACAATGGTGACCTTATCGCCACTACAGACGGTAGCAACTGGACTACGATAGCCAGTGACGTAAAGTTCAAAAAAATGATTGGCGCCACAGACTATGAGATGTATGCTCTTGGCGATGATACCATCTATGTTTCTAATGATTACGGATATACGTGGAACACAGATAATTTAGGGGATTCTGAAGATAATCTGCCGGAAGAGAATATAAGTTTCTTCTACAAATCCGTAGACGGATATGCCGACTACGTGAGAATGGTGATGGTCGGAACGAGAGAAGATTCCTACGACGCGCGTATATGGTCTAAGTTGGTGAATATCTCCAACGGTAACGACAGTGGCGACTGGTTGGAAGTAGAAGCAGGAACAGATGCGATGACATTACCTGCCTACAAGTCACTGACCGTTGCACCATACGGGTACTATATGGTTGCATGTGGTGCATCAACAGATAATGAATACTCAGACTTAGATAGTGCAAAAGTAAAAATCAGCAGAGACTACGGTCTGACATGGCAAACGGACACGACACTTACAAATACCGTTACAGGAGAAGTGGTATGTCCCAACAAACAGTTGCGTACCACGACAGACAAAACGGGACGGATATGGATGGTGTGCGGAGGTTCCGGAACAGTGTACTCTTTCTTCAAAAATATCATGTTATGGAGAACGAGAGAAAAATATTTTAATTATTGATGTTTAAGGGGGTAAAAAACGGATATAAGACCAATATTAGCGGTTATAGATGGGCGACAATACTGTTGCTCACCGTTTTGTTTACACCTTTAAAAGCCCAAAATGACGTGGAATACAGAATGGATGTGGGAGCAGGAGCAGGTGTTCTCAACTATCTAGGCGATTTTAACGGGAACCTACTGAAAAACATGCAACCTATGGGTGCTCTTGTCGCAAGGTATAAGTTCTCACCGCGATTGGCACTGAAATTGGATGTGTTGTATAGCAAACTGAAAGGTGATACAAAAAACATGGAGACATACTATCCCGACTATAATGCAGAGAATCCTTATCAGTTTAATAATAATCTCATTGACGGGAGTCTTCACTGTGAGTTCAACTTCTTACCGTACGGTACAGGACAGGACTATCGCGGTGCAAAACGTTTTACGCCCTACACTTCTCTAGGTATAGGCACAACATTCGTTTCAACAACAGGTAAAAACGTATTCACGCTCAACTTCCCCGTAGGCGTGGGTGTAAAATATAAGGCGGGAAACCGCCTCAACGTGGCACTGGAATGGATGATACACTTCACGCTCAGCGATGAACTGGATGGAGTGAAGGATCCTTACTACGTAAAAAGCAGTGGGTTGTTTAAGAACACCGACTGCTATTCTATGTTACAACTGTCGGTAACATACGACATTTGGGCAAAATGCAAGACATGTAATAATAATGATGAGTGAGAAAAAGAATATACCACAACATATAGCCATTATTATGGATGGTAACGGCAGATGGGCCGCGGAAAGAGGTAAAGACCGTTCCGTAGGACATCAGGCCGGAGTGGATACCGTAAGGCGAATAACATCGGAGTGTGTACGCTTAGGTGTAAAATATCTGACATTGTATACATTCTCAACAGAGAACTGGAACCGTCCTGCAACAGAGGTAGCAGCACTTATGGGACTTGTCCTGTCTTCTCTTGAGGATGAGATATTCATGAAAAATAACGTGCGATTCAGAGTCATCGGTGATACACAAAGATTACCCGTTGACGTTCAGAAAAAACTGAAAGAAACAGAAGAGCACACAAAAGACAATGACGCCATGACGATGGTGGTGGCACTCAGCTACTCATCAAAATGGGAGATAACGACAGCAATGAAAGCTATTGCTCAGGAAGTAAAAGATGGTACTATAGACACAGAGGACATTGACGAGGAGGTGATAAGCAAACATCTCCAGACGGCCTTTATGCCTGACCCCGACCTACTGATACGTACTGGAGGCGAAGTAAGGATTAGTAACTACTTACTTTGGCAGATAGCTTATTCGGAGTTGTATTTCTGTGATACCTACTGGCCTGACTTTGATGAAGACTGTCTACACGAGGCAATAAACAGTTACCAAGGAAGACAGCGCAGATACGGTAAGACCGAGGCACAGATAGAAGAAGAGGAAAGATGAAAATCAAAACGATTATAACGCTCGCATTAGTCGTGTATGTAGGCACGATGATAGGAGAAGACAAAGTTGTCAACCCCGACATTTCATACACCGGTACACCACGTTCCTGTAAAATCGGAGGAATAGCTGTAACAGGTGTGGAAGGTTACGAAGACTACGTACTGACAAGTCTGTCGGGACTACAGATAGGACAACAGATATCTGTCCCTGGACAAGAGATAACGGAGGCAGTTAAGAGATATTGGAAACATGGATTGTTTTCCGATGTATCCGTAACAGCCGATTCTATTGTAGATGATAAGATATACCTGCGTTTTCATTTGGGACTAAGACCACGCGTAAGTACAATCAACTACAACGGACTGAAAAAATCAGAGCGTGAAGATATGGAGGCTAAATTGGGTATAATGAAAGGTAGCCAGATCACTCCAAACATGATTGACCGCGCTAAGATATTGGCTAAAAAATACTTCGATGAAAAGGGATATAAAAATGCCGAGATAAACATCATACAGAGAGAGGATGTAACAAACAAAAACTCTGTAATCTTGGATGTCAACATAGACAAGAAATCGAAGATAAAGGTTAAGCACATATACATTGACGGTAACAACGCGCTAAAAACAAAGAAGATAAAGGGTACGCTATTCTCAAAGGGTAGCTTCGGTAAAATCCATGAGTCGGGTAAGCTATCGAATCTCTTTAAGGCGAAAAAATTTACAGAGGAGAGATATAAAGAAGCGAAGACGCAACTTATCGAGAAATACAATGAATTGGGATACCGTGACGCTGTGATACTCGAAGATAGCGTATGGAATGCAGATGAGAAACACGTTAATATATACCTGAAGGTTGAAGAAGGTATTAAATACTATATCAGAAATATAACATGGGTAGGAAACACCGTGTATAGTTCTGACATTCTTGACCGTACATTGAGAATGAACAAAGGAGACGTGTACAACCAGAAACTCATGGATAAGCGCCTAAACAAGGATGAGGATGCCGTGGGTAACCTGTATTACAATAACGGTTATGTCTTCTATAACCTTACTCCCACAGAGGTTAATATAGTGGGTGACTCCATCGATTTAGAGATGCGCATTACTGAAGGTCAACAGGCGCACATCAGCAAGGTTCGTATCAACGGTAACGACCGTCTCTACGAGCATGTCATACGAAGAGAGTTGAGAACAAAACCGGGAGATCTCTTCTCTAAGGAAGCCTTGGAACGTTCTATACGTGAAATTGCGTCTAGCGGACACTTCGATCCAGAACAGTGTGTACCTGACGTGAAACCAAACTACGAGAATGGTACAGTGGATATCAACTATAACCTTGTATCAAAATCTAACGACCAGATAGAGCTCTCGTTCGGTTGGGGACAGACGGGTGTCATCATGAGGGTTAGTTTGAAACTCAACAACTTCTCTATGGCCAATCTGTTCAACAAGAATAAAGAACATCGTGGTATCATGCCTATCGGTGACGGAGAACAGGTAGCTATCAGTGCACAGACCAACGGTTCTTACTACCAGTCATATAGCGTCAGCTATACATCACCATGGTTTGGAAACAAACGTCCTAACTCACTCACTATCGGAGCATACTATTCTAAACAGACCGACGTATCTAGTACGTACTACAACAGTACATGGCTTAACTCTTACTACAACTATACGGGTCTGAGCTCTTACGGATATAGTAATATATCAAACTATTACGATCCTGATAAATATATACAGTTGCTCGGTGTTTCCGCTGCATGGGGAAAACGTCTGAGATGGCCTGACGACTATTTCCAGTTGTCTATATCACTCTCTTACCAGAGATATATCTTGAGAAACTGGAGTTACTTTATTATTTCACAAGGAAACTGTAACAACCTCAACCTCGGTATCACACTCTCTCGCGTATCTACCGACAACCAGTTGTTCCCACGTAGAGGTTCTGAGTTCATGGCATCTCTGCAGATTACTCCGCCTTGGTCGGCTTTCGATGGCAAGGACTACGCAAACTTGGCTACCACGTCCACATCACCTACCTATAGTGATGAGCTGCAGGAGAAATATCATTGGATAGAATACCATAAATGGAAATTTAAGGGTAAGACATATACCGCACTTACAGGCGGTCAGAAATGTCTGGTACTTATGACACGCGTAGAATTAGGATTCTTAGGTTCCTTCAATAAATATAAGAAATCACCTTTTGAAACCTTCTATGTGGGTGGAGATGGAATGAGTGGATACTCTACAGGCTATGCTCAGGAGACAATCGGTTTGAGAGGTTACGACAACGGTTCTCTCACCCCGAGTGGTTATGCCGGTTATGCCTACGACAGATTTACACTGGAGCTAAGATATCCGTTCTTACTCGGAAATACGACCATCTATGGACTAACCTTCGTTGAGGGTGGTAATGCATGGAACACAGGTAGCGACTTTAACCCCTTCGATATGAAGAAGTCAGCAGGTGTCGGTGTTCGTCTGTATCTGCCTATGGTCGGTCTGATGGGTATTGACTGGGCCTACGGATTCGATAAAGTGTTCAATACGCTTGGAGGAAGTCACTTTCACTTCGTTCTCGGACAGGAATTCTAACAAAGATATATCAACTAAAACAAAAGGAAATGAGGAAAATTGTTTGTACATTGTTTATCTGTTGTTGTTGGCTAGCAGCCAGCGCACAGAAGTTTGCGCTCGTGGATATGGAATATATTTTAAAGAATATCCCTGCTTACGAGAGAGCTAATGAGCAGTTGAACCAGGTATCAAAGAAATGGGAAGCAGAGGTTGAGGCTCTGAACACAGAGTCACAGACGATGTATAAGAACTATCAGAATGAGGTTGTATTCCTTTCTGCAGAACAGAAGAAGCAACGTCAGGACGCTATTGTGGCAAAAGAGAAATCTGCAGCAGAACTGAAAAAGAAATATTTCGGCCCTGAAGGAGAGTTATTCAAAAAACGTGAATCACTGATGGCTCCTATACAAGATGAGATATACACCGTAATCAAGGAAATAAGCAACCGCAGGGGATATTCTCTCGTTCTCGACCGTGCTTCCGACGGTGGCATCATCTTCGGTTCTCCGAAAATAGATATCAGCAACGAGGTTCTACAGAAATTGGGATATAGCGTAGGTGACTAATCGTGAATAAATAAACTATAATAAAAACAATAAAAATTTTAATGATGAAAAAATTAGTTTTAACAATGCTTATGTTCGTTCCTGTAGCTATGATGGCACAGAAATTCGGACATATCAACTCACAAGAGATTATGCAGGCTATGCCTGAATTTACTAAGGCAAAGACAGAGATTGAAACTCTACAAAAACAGTATGAGAGCGACCTAAAGAGCATGCAGGATGAGCTACAGCGCAAGAGCGAGGCTTACGAAAAAGAAGCAAGCACACTTCCTGATAACGTAAAACAGCGCAGAGAGCAGGAACTGCAGGAGATGTATCAAAAGATACAGCAGAGCTATTCTGACAACAACCAAGCTTTGCAGAAGACATCACAAGAGAAAATGCAGGCTATATCAGCAAAAATTCTTGATGCTGTTAAAGCCGTAGGACAAGCTGGAAACTATGTGTACATCATGGATGTTACAGCAGGTATACCTTATATCAGCAACACTCTCAGCACAGACGTCACCAGCGATGTGAAGTCAAAATTAGGTTTGAAATAATTATCGCTATAGTTAGCCCACTTTGCCCATTATATGGTGCAGAGTGGGTTTTAAAATTCTTACACATGAAAAAGCTACTACTATTATCATTCTTCTGCGGTTCACTTCTCACGATGAATGCTCAGAGTACAAATACGGAGACATTTCCCCAAACAGTTTCTGTATCAGTACGTTTTGGATATGTCAGTTATAATGCCATCATGCAAAAGATGCCTGAGTATAAACAAATGGTAGACGATATAAACAAAATCGAAGAAAGCTATAAAGAGGAAGCGAAAAGAGTCGAGGAAGAATTCAATAGTAAATACGAAGACTACGTAGAAGGACTGGAAAAATTTCCTGAGAATATCCGCATCAAGCGTCAGGCAGAACTGAGAGATTTGATGGATAAAAACCTTCAGTTCCGTCAAGAGTCAGAACGTCTTCTAAAAGAAGTTACCACAGAACGTAAAAAGAAGATAACAGACCGTTTGCACGAGGCTATCGCCAAATCCGCAAAGGAACTAGGTCTGCCCTTCGTTCTAAATACCGACGGAGATAACTGTCCGTATGTAGATAATACACAGGGCGTGGACATCAGCGACAGAGTATTATGGCATCTCCGATAGGAATTTTCGACTCCGGTTATGGCGGTCTTACCATCCTAAAAGGTATTCACGACCGACTTCCTCAATACGACTATCTGTATTTGGGAGATAATGCTCGTGCACCATACGGCAATAGATCTTTCGATGTGGTATACCAGTTTACCAAGGAGGCCGTAATGAAACTCTTTGAGATGGGATGTCACCTTGTTATATTAGGATGTAACACCGCATCAGCAAAGGCTCTTCGTAGTATACAGCAAAATGATTTACCCGTAACTTATCCTGATAGAAGAGTTTTAGGAGTGATTCGTCCTACGGTAGAGGTAATTGGCGATATTACCCAAAGTCGCCATGTCGGTTTAGTGGCTACTGCAGGAACAGTAAACAGTAAAAGTTATGACCTTGAGATAGCCAAGTTTTATCCGGATATTAAAGTAACGAGCGTTGCATGTCCTTTATGGGCAGCTATCGTGGAAAGTAACGAGGCAGACAGTGATGGTGCTGAGTATTTCGTTAAAAAACGTCTAGATACACTGATGTCACTCGACCCTAAAATAGATACACTGATACTAGGATGTACACACTACCCTCTCCTAATGCCTAAGATACAGAAACATGTCCCGAAGAATGTAACCATAGTAGAACAGGGGCAATATGTGTCAAGCAGTCTACAGACCTATCTTGCTAAACATCCGGAAATAGAAAAAGAATGTAGCAAGGGCGGTACTGTTAACTACCTGACGACTGAAAATCCAGAGAAATTTAAAGAGACGGCAGCGGTCTTTACAAAAGAAGACATCAACGTGAGAAAGATTGAACTACAATAATCTCTCTAATAAATTCCCTAAAATGCCATTTCAACACGCTTTAAAAGAGAAAAATCGAAAAAAAATAGAAAAATCCTTGCAACATAAAACTTTTTTACATACCTTTGCCATGTAGTAACAAAATAATGTCTAATATGAAAAACACGAAAAAGAGAAACTTAGTGAGTTTTGTAGCCACCCGAATGGTAGCGATGTGTGTGTTATTGTGCTCGTTATCTATTGTAAAAGCAGCAGATATCACCTACAATGATTTGGAATATACCATATTATCCGATTCCACCGTGTCACTTACAGAACCAAAGAATACGGCACTGACTCAACTCATAGTACCGGATTACGTGGAATATAACGGAAAGAAATATTATGTCGTATCTGTTGGAAAAAAAGCTTATTACAACAACGACACAATAAAAACGGTTGATTTTTCAGCGTGTACGAAATTGGCTATCATTGACACATTGGCATTTTCCTCTGCGGAGAACCTGAAAACAGTAGTTTTTCCAACAAGTCTGGAAAAAATAAATTTTTCAGGTTTCAAAGGAACAGGTATTCTGACAATAGATTTGAGCAACTGTCGCAAACTTAAGAATATAAGCACATATACCTTTTATAAATTTAGCAAACAAAATATTAATGAAATATACCTGCCAAATAGTGTTGAAGAAATTGGTGCTAACGCTTTTAATACCAATGAGACAACAGATTGCAAGTGTTATCTTAGCATGACAAACATTCCCTCGTTTGAAAATTCCAAACCATTTCCTGTAAAATCAACATTATATGTTCCCATAGCACAAAAGAATGCATATCAAGAAGTAGAAAAACTATCTCTATATAAATCAAAAATGACCGGATGGATACCAGATGTATCCACACAAGCATATATACCAATAGATGGAGAAGACAACGTATATTGGGGTACGATATATGTACCAAAGAATGTGAGTGTACCGGATGATGTAAAAGTTTACGCAGTCACACAAGCTCCTCTGGATGGTATCATAACTATTAAAGAGGTGAATATCCCTTCTGGATATTGTTTGGGAGAAGGAGGATACCTACTCTCGTCATCTATAACCATGACAAAACTTATGTTTATCGAAGATAGTGTAAATACTGCCGTCACCGTAGAAGATAATATTCTGAAAGGGACAACGACGAATGTTATAGACCAGACACCCGATGGCGAAGATAAAAAATACTATGTGCTCGCTGATGGTCCAGAAGGTACAGCTTTCTATTATACATGTGAGGACGGAAATACTGTAACAAACAGAGCNTATAAAGCCTATTTGGCANTACCGGAACNNCAGAATAAGACNATGTCACTGAAAATGATGATCGACAGAGCGACGAGCATTAACGAANTTAAAACAGAAAGTAGAATACGTAATGACAATATTTATAATCTACAGGGATTACAAATGAAAGAGGAAACGATAAACGGTATGTATATACAAGGAGGGAAAAAATATATCAAAGTTTCACGATAGTTATGGTTTATCACGCAAAAAATAAATGAGTATGAAAAAAGNCTATATTAAACCCCAAATGAAAGTGTATCACATCGGGTCGATAACACTCCTTGCCACATCAGGGATACGTATAACGCCACAAGAGAGATATGGCGACGGACAGAACTCCCAAGATGAAGACGATATCTGGAATCAATATTAATAACTTTCTTTTTCTATATTAGGGCAGAACAGGTAAGGTAACCTCTTCTTGTCTGACTCCAGAGGCTGAAGATTTAATTAAATTTAAATCTCGGCCTCTTTTTTCCTTTAGTCATATAATATTGCTACTTTTGCAGTTCAATGAAACGTGAACTCGCCATATTATGCATGCTCGCCTTTGTCTTGTCTGCTTTTGCACAGAAAGATAAAGGACACGTTCGCGTAAACCCCGAAGATCGNCCCGTAGACATGGACAACCCTACCTTCGTACCGATGGTGAAAGTCGGTAAATGTCTAGACGGTAATGACAGCATACAATATGTTGAGCTCAACAAAGTATATGTGTTTCCTAAAAAGACGTTCGGTTCCGAGAAAGAAAGAAAAAAATATAGCCGATTGGTTTACAACGTAAAGAAAGTTCTGCCTATCGCCAAAGAAGTCAANATGATTATTCTGGAAACATACGAATATCTGCAGACCTTACCAAACGAAAAAGCTCGTGCAGCACATCTGAAATACGTTGAGAAAAGTATCAAGAAAGAATATACCCCTCGTATGAAAAAATTGACATACTCACAAGGAAAATTACTCATAAAACTNGTTCACCGTGAGTGTAACAGTTCTGCATACGGTCTTGTCAAAGCTTTCCTCGGACCGGTGAGAGCGGGAGTATGGCAAACATTCGCATGGATGTACGGNGCNTCNCTGACAAANACNTACGANCCTACCGGTGAAGATAAAGAGACCGAAGANGTGGTGCTNCAGGTTGAAGCAGGACAATTATAACGATTCNCTNGATACATGCCATGATTCTCAACAATTTTAAGTAACTTTGCACAATAATTATATAGAGAGATGAAACTGAGATTTATCCTTACTGCAGCGGTATTAGGTATGGTGCTAGCTGCAGACGCTAAAGAGTACAAGTATGAAGAAGTAAAGGGTGACCCCTTAAAGACGCGTATATACACGTTGGACAATGGACTGAAGGTCTATCTGTCGGTAAACAACGAAAAACCGCGTATACAGACATATATCGCCGTACGTACGGGATCGCGTAACGATCCTGCAGAAACGACGGGATTGGCACACTACCTAGAACATCTGATGTTTAAGGGAACAAAACAGTTTGGTACAAGTAATTATAAAGCAGAACTTCCTCTGCTCAACCGTATAGAAACGCTGTATGAGGAATATCGACAGCTAAAAGATCCTCAGGAGAGAAAANCTAAATATCACGAGATNGATAGTATATCGCAACTGGCTGCAAGATATAATATCCCTAACGAGTACGATAAACTTATGGCTGCCATAGGAGCGATAGGCACTAATGCCTGGACCAGTGACGACTGTACCAATTATACGGAAGATATCCCCTCTAACGAAATAGAGAACTGGGCGAAAGTACAAAGTGACAGGTTCAAGGATATGGTGATAAGGGGATTCCATACCGAATTAGAGGCTGTATACGAGGAATACAACATATCTCTCACACGCGACGCATCAAAGCAGTATGATGCCATGAGAGCTCTACTCTACCCTAACCATCCATACGGTACACAGACAACCATCGGTACACAGGAACATCTGAAAAATCCTTCTATCGTAAACATAAAAAATTATTTTCATAAATATTACTGTCCGAATAACGTTGCAATATGTATGGCTGGAGACTTCCAATACGATGAGGTCATGGCTATCATAGACAAATATTTCGGCGATTGGAAATCAAATCCCAACTGTTCTTATCCACAGTATGCTCCTGTGAAAGATCTTACACACGTTATGGATACCACCGTTGTAGGACCGGAAGCTGAGACGGTTTTAATGGGATGGAAATTTGATAATGCTGCATCAAAACAGTGTGATACCTTAATGCTCGTAGAACAGATTTTGTCGAATGGAAAAGCGGGACTCATTGACCTGAACCTTAATCAGACAATGAAAATCATCGATGGTAACGCGGGAGCATATTGCGAACGCGACTACTCTACATTTATGATGCAAGGAACGCCTAACAACGGACAGAGTCTTGACGAAGTTAAGGATCTTCTTCTCGGACAACTTGACTTGGTTAAGACAGGCGATTTCGACGAGAATATGCTTACGGCCATCATAAACAACATGAAACTCAACCAGTATAGAGAGATGGAGAGCAACAGTGAGAGAGCCCGCATGTTTGTCGATGCCTTCGTATATGGTTTGAACTGGAAAGATGAGGTGGAAAAGATCAACCGCCTGGCAAAAATCACAAAACAGGATGTGGTAGACTTTGCAAATAAACATTTCGGAGATAACTACGTCGTTTCCTACAAACGTATGGGAGAGGATAAGAACCAGAAAAAGATTGATAAACCGGCTATCACTCCTATTCCAAGTAACAGAGAGATGCAAAGTGCTTTCGTGAAGGAAATAACCGAGTCACAGTCTAAACCTATTCAGCCTAAGTTTGTAGACTTTGACAAAGATCTCACGAAGACAACGACAAAAGCAGGGTTGCCTGTCATGTATGTACAAAACAAAGACAACGGTCTGTTTACTCTAGCTTTCAGATACGAATTCGGGGGAGAGGCAGACAAGCGCTTGCCTTTCGCTACGCAATATTCTTCTTTCTTAGGTACCGACAAGAAGAGTGCAGCACAGTTGCGACAGGAATATTATCAATTGGCATGTAATTCCAGAATATCTTGCAGCGATGATGCCCTCTATATCTTCATAACAGGTCTGGCAGAAAATATGGATAAGGCATTGGTCTTGACGGAAGATTTCCTGCAGAACATAAAGGTTGACGAAGAGGCATGGAAACAGTATGTGGCATCAACGATAAAAAACCGTAGCGATGAGAAGCTGTCACAGAAATATAATTTCATGGCTCTGATAAATTATGGCGCATACGGCGAATATAACAGTCAACGCAACACTCTTAACAACCAGGAATTGTCAAACACCAATCCTGCTACACTCGTAGAACTGATAAAGAATCTCAAAAAGTATAAGCATGAGGTTCTCTACTATGGTCCGCTTTCTACGCAGGAAATAATAGCTACCGTAGACAAATATCATAATACGGACAAAAATCTTACAGACGGTCCTAAAAATAAGGAATATGTAGCACAGACGACACCGAAGAACGAGGTTTATATAGCACCGTATGACGCAAAGAATCTATATCTCGTACAGTTACACAATGAGAACAAAGAATGGGATCCTTCAAATCAAGCTGTTATATCTCTATTCAACGAATATTATGGTAGCGGTATGAATGCCGTGGTATTCCAGGAGTTGCGTGAGACTCGTGGTCTGGCTTATTCTGCTGCAGCAAGTTATAATGTGCCGGAGAAGAAAGGAGAAAAAGAGATGGCTGAGACTTATATCATCAGTCAGAACGATAAAATGCCTGATTGCGTGAGCACCTTCCATGAGATACTGGAGAATATGCCTCAGTCGGAAAAGGCTTTCGATTTGGCGAAACAGTCACTGACAAAGAAACTGCAGACAAAGCGTACCACGAAATTTAATATCATAAACAGGTATATTACTGCGCGTAATAAGGGACTCGACTACGACATAGACAAATCTGTGTACGAGAAACTGCCTTCTCTGACGTTGCAGGATATCGTAGACTTCGAGAAAGCCAATATGGCAGGTAAGACATGGAGATACATCATTCTTGCCGATGAAAAGAATATCGATATGGAAACGGTAAACAAGTTAGGCAAGGTTACCAGATTGTCGACAGATGAAATATTTGGATATTAATGAATAGGATAATAGGTATAATAATAGCATTATGTTTGTCGTGTATCGCGACAACATCATGCTATGCCTGTGATGATAATGACATCATCACAGGACATGTTATACCCGAATCAAAACAATATCCGCTAGAGAAAGGTTACAGTCTGCCACACCGTTCGGTGGCAATGATTGCCGATAGTAATGCCAACCCTTTTGTATCGTCATTACGGCCGCAACGTATACTGCCTTTCGGCAGTAGCATGCAGGGAAAGACCAATCCTCTGCTCTTAAATCGTCACTTTTCTACACTTAATATATTCCATGGCACAAACCTTCGGTATGAAGCCGCCCCGTTTGTGTCTGCTGCCTCATGCGACTACTATGTTTTCGCATTACGGCGGCTGCGATGTTAGCTGTTATCTTATTTTTATCACACTTTTGCGACATATAATTTATGCCGCTATATTATCATTAAAATAAATAACAACTAAAAACAGATTAAAAATGGCAAATGCATTAAGAATGGAGATGGCTAATGACCTCATCTCCGCAGGTGAAGTGAATATTATATCTAAGTTCTTCGGACTATCAAAAGATATGGTTTATACATCTACAAACAGTAAAGTAGAGGGTGAAGTTCTTGAGTTCAAGGTTGAAGCTGAACAGGAAATAAAAAAGCTGTTCAACAAGAGTATCGAAGAACTTTCTAGCATGGAAGAACATGGTATCCGTAAAAACGTTGCTACGTTAGGTAATATCAAACTAGATATCTGTAAGTCGGAAGATAACGAGTTCGTGGCTATAAGACTGTATAAATACGAACAGTATGAATATAAGCCAATCTCTGATCTGAAGATCTTTAAAGGAAATGATGCTAAAACGATGCTAAGACTTATATAAGTCTTTGTACAATAAAAAAATCTCTGCGAAATGCAGAGATTTTTTATTATAGAGTTTAAATTAAATTCTCAATTACTTAACCAATCCGTGGTTATACATTGTAGCGTTCAGCACTGTGAGGTATTTACGATACTGCTCTTCGTTAAGACTGCTGTGCATGTACTTCAAGTCCTTCTCTACAGCTTTCTTCATCATAGCCTCACGATTCTCAGCGTTTGCTCTAGCAGCTTTTCTCATTTCTCTGCAGAAAGTATCGTGTATATACTCTACAGCCTCTGCCTGATCAACGTTAAGACCGAGATAGGTTGAAAGACGAGAGATGTTTGTTCTCATGTCATAAGCCTCTGCAAGAGCTGCTTCCATTGCTGTCTCACCTGCTGCGTTTGCTGTCATAGTCATGCTTAATACTGCAACGACTGCTAAAATCATCTTTTTCATAATGTTAATCCTTTCTTTTTACCTAATTAATAATGTTATCCTAATACTGGGGTCTCTTCCCCTTGTTATCCTTTTTCGAGTGCAAAGTTATGCACTTTTACACTACCTTCCAAATATTTTTGCAATTGTGTGCGAAAACAGTATGTTTTTTTGACATAAATCAAAAAAAGACTCTCCGCAACATTACAATGCGAAGAGACTTTTTTAATTGAGAATTCTTTCTTTATGACTTAGACTTATTTAGCGGGACTTAACTACGGAAACAAGTTTCTGAAAAAATTTCATAGATGTGTCATAATCCATAAATTTGTCTTTGTTTGCTGCATTATCCATATTCTTTACGATAGCGGCTTCAGGATGGAACTGCAATCCGACAATAAACGATTTGTCACTTCTTTCTACAGCTTCAATAATCGGTAGACCTTGTGTCATTGTTATTCCCGTAACTGACAATGGAGTATTCTCTACACTTTTCACGGCCTGATGATGCCACGAAGGTACATTACTTATTGTTGTAGAACCCACGATATCGTACAATATAGAAGGTGAAGACACAGTGACGTCATGCGGAGTGTAATCTCTATATTCATTTCCTACTTTCTCATTTCTATGCGCGTAATTGTATGTAATACCCTGGTTGGCATAATATGTAGGAATATCTTGTATGACCGTACCTCCTGACACAACAGACAACATCTGCATACCCCCTACAGAATCCCAACACGGTGATGTCTTTATCAATGCAATAAGACATCAATATATAATCCGAGATATCTCTGGTAGCATTATAATCTTTTTCTGCTTCTATACCATGCCATTCCTCTGGAGTCTTTAGAAGTGTAGGTGATATATCCTCTCCTCCTGTAAACACGACCGCTTTCACATTTTTCATCACGTCGGTAATGTTGGAGTGATTATAGCTATATAATTTTACTTTTTCAGCGATATCACTCTCTAAGTAATCATTTTCCGAAATATATTCATCCTTCAAATTACCATATCGATCATATTCTGCATCTTCGGATTTAACCTGCTCTAATAACACAGGAGTTCCTCCTGCCTGAATAATTGCTTTGCATGCATTGGTATAAAACTCATTTCCAAGATCTGCTCTCCATGACATTCCGATATATACTCTGCTATCTTCAATGTCTTCCGTTGAAGAACAAGACACTATAATACTTGTAAGGGTGGAGATACATATAGCCCTTTGATAATTGTATATTTTTACAAATTTAGAAAAAGTGCAAAATTCGGCATTTTTAAATTAGAAAAAGTGTAAAATGTCCATTTTTAAAATCAGAAAATCTGCAATAGACTATAACATAACACCTTTATTCAATGGGATTTTTACGACAAAAATTAAAAAAATACATTTTTCTGCATTTTTATTTTGGAAAATCTGCAGAAAGTTTTATCTTTGCACCAAGAATTGATGATTTATGCTTAGACGAAAGGTAGAGAAACTTCTTCAGATTTGGAAAGAAAGTAATAAGGCTCTTTTGATAGACGGGGCTCGTCAGGTTGGTAAGACCTATATTCTCCACAAGTTTGCAAAGGAGAATTTTAGCTCTTGTGTCTATCTGAACTTTTTTGAGAATAAGAACGCGGTAAAAGTTATGTCGCAGGCGGTAGATACCAAAGATTTCCTTCTAAGGTTATCTTCGCTTGTGGATGTACCCTTTATTAAGGGTAATACGGTTATTTTCCTTGATGAGATACAAGAGTTGGCACGTGAATATGACATCGTTACAACGAGTAAGTTTCTTGTTGAAGAAGGATCTTATCGATATATATTCTCAGGTTCAATGTTAGGTATTGAACTTACAGATGCGAAATCATGGCCGGTAGGTTATTTGATAGATGCCACTATGTTTCCGCTCGATTTTGAAGAATTTCTATGGGCTAACAATGTTAGTCAAGACATCATCGACACTGCACGAGACGATTTCTCTCAGAAAAAGCCTTTGGATGATTATATCCATGAGAAATTAATGCGTATGTTTCAGTATTATCTACTCGTTGGAGGAATGCCCGATGCCGTAAAAATTTTTATAGAGTCAGGTAATTTCAATCAGGTTGCTATGTCACATCGTGCAATACAGAGTTACAATCGTAAGGACATTGCCAAATATGCAGATGAAGATGAGAAATTGCGAATCAAGCAGATTTTCGATATCCTTCCGGAGGAACTCAACAGCAAATCTAAGCGTTTTCAAATGAAAGATATTGAAGGCTTGAAACGTGGTGACGATATAAATGTAAGTTTTAAATGGTTGGAAAGCGCAGGTGTGGCTATTCCTGTTTATAATACTACAGAACCACTAATACCGATGCAGATAAATAGGGAACGTACCACATTGAAACTCTTTATGGAGGATGTTGGTTTACTTACGCACGAGTTATTGACACCTGGACTTAAGTCGGCCATACTCCGTGGTGAATTCGGTATTAATGAGGGCTCTATTTGTGAGAATTTCGTAGCTCAATTACTGAAAGCTCACGGTTTTGACAAGCAGTTCTATTTCAACAGCAAGAAAATTGGTGAAGTCGATTTCTTAGTAGAATATGGTAACAGAGTCTTACCGATAGAGGTCAAGTCGGGTGATAATTTTAAGCGCCACGCTGCTCTTGATAACCTGATGAATGTTCCAAACTATGCTCTCGATGAGGCTTATGTTTTTTGTATTTCTAATGTAGAGCAAGACGGTTGCTATACATATTTCCCCATCTATATGATTGAGTTCCTACAGAAAATTGATAGATACATGTTAGGAAAATAATCTCCGAAGATTTTTGCTTCGGAGATTATTTTTTAATTGATAATTGAAAATTGATAATGGAGAATTATTTCCAATAAACATTTAATTATCAAATATCAACTGTCAATTATCAACTATTTTCTTGCCGCCCTTAATATATATGCCCTTTCCTGGCACTGTGTTTAGTCTTCGTCCCTGCAGGTCGTATATTCTATCATCTGTAATTAGGGTACACTAAATAAGTCTAAATATCTGATTATTAACAAATTACAACGAAATAAATTCTTGTTTTTCATATAAAATGAGTAT
>Ga0065708_1039859_pt1 | contig 33122 bp, 30 predicted proteins | sample Hoacrofraction12_2_FD_59095 | JGI IMG/M metagenome (GOLD analysis project Ga0065708, IMG submission 59095) | Hoatzin crop microbial communities from Cojedes, Venezuela, sample from fiber fraction 12 v1 | ecosystem: Host-associated > Birds > Digestive system > Esophagus > Crop | place: Venezuela... | reverse complement strand
ACTGGATGTCAATGGGGAACTGCCGTTTTATTATTATGGTTCAAGACAGTTTCCGATACAGTTGAATGACTTAACTGTGAGTGCTCCGTATAATATGCGGAAACTAGCATTGGAGCGTAGTCGTAACACTGATTGGCCTAGTTATGATTTCAATAGAGCTCAAGATATTGGTTTTTGGCAGAAAGTTAAGAATACTCTTAATCCTGACGCATATACTTGCATCAACACAGTGACAGGCTTTTATAACACTCTTAACAAAAGTGGTCAGGTTGCTGCAAATGGAAACTTGTTTAATAATCCAGAAAAGTATGGTTATGAAAGAATTTCGCAAAGCGAAGCAAGGCCTGGCGATTTAGTACAAATGGTAAATGCAAAAGGAGTTCCGCATCATTTATTAATGTTTGACAGGGTTGCCACCGATTCGGGTGTTACGACAAATGGTCGAGGTGACAGCATAGGAACATATATACAAGGAGATACATTGCTGAATGGTTCTAATGGAGACCGTACTAGAAAGGGTTATCGACACTTACAGCCCTTGCGAATGTTTGACGACGAAAAGCATCTGTATTATAGAAGAAAAGCGGACAGTGATCTGTTATTCTGATGGTAGCCTTTTCCATATTTTATAAAAGATTGTATAGATTGCAACAACGGTGCTGTATGTGCGCAACCCCCAAATTGTACCGCTTGCTTTTTTAAAAGCTATATGTTGAAGGCACTCGTCAGGAAGAAAATACTGCTCATAAATTGTTGCACTAATGTAAGCAACTACGCACAGTATTAATATAATAGTTGAGAGTCCTATTTTGCATTTCTTCATAGTGTTGTAGTGTCGTTTGAGTTAATATTGGTATGATTAAGCACATTGTGTTGTGCGTTTTGCGTTTGTTGTGAAATGAGGAGGTGCAGTTCATTCATTGTCTTGCGAGTAGCAGTCACGTCGTCCTTGATTTGCATGAGTTGTTGTGCGGTGTTGTTAATATTATTTGCAGCGTCGTTGATTTTGTCGAACTGTTGCTGAACCTGCACATTGGATAGATGGGTATAAAAGATAGCAAAAGAGGATAGAACTATTGATAACAATGCTGATGCAAAGGAAAGAAAGCTAAGCAGCGTGTCGGAACTGGTGACACGGCAGGTGAAGGTGTAGGCAGACAGTCCCACAAGCAATGCTATTGCTATACCTAAAGCCCACTTTAAATTAATGGTACGAGACATGAATGAAGCCATAATGATAAGGATTAATCGTCTTGTTGATTGCTGGTGATAAGATTCTGAAAGTTAACAGCCATATCTTTCAAGATGATTAGAGCTCGTTCAAAGAAGTAGTTACTATCGGCAGGGGTGTAGATAAATTGTTCAAAGGCAAGGCAAATCTTACCTGCTGCTGAAATAAAGCATTTACCTACTTTATAACGAGTATTCAGCTGATTAATGATATTGTACATATCAGTATTATTATCAAAATCGTAGATATTGAGCAGGATAATGCGGAAATAGAACGGGTCTTGAGGGTCTGTAATGAAGGCAAAGTTAAGTTCGTTGTACGTGAACCTGATAACATTGGGTTCATAAGGTTGTCCTTGCTGCCCTTTAGATTGCAAGAATAGGGAGAACAGTTGGCTCAACTTGTGTGTTGATTGAAGGAACTGTAGTGTATTGCTTTGTGTAGTATTGCTATCAGTCATAATTGTTGTAGTGTTTTAGTTATAACGTTGTTGTTGGTGTTTTAGTGTTGGTCGGCTAGCATTTTTTCACCACTTGCAGGCGAAGTGGAGTATGACACCTTATAAACAGTTTTAATCCATGATAGAGCTCGGTTAATATAGAGATAATCCTATCGAAAAGTGGTTTTATATTATTTTGAGAATAGACTAACACTTCAGCAGCTGCCCAGATTTCGCCTTCAATCATATAGACTTTAGCCACTTTGAAACGTTCATTAACATCGTTGATAATGTCTGAGATGTCCTCTTGTGGGTCTAGTTTATAGATTCGAGGTAGCAAAATACGGAGATGATGTCTGTCATCTTGCTGATAATCCAGCAGGAAGTGGAGTCCGTCCCGTGTGAAAGTAATCAGAGTGTCTGATTGGCGTTCATAATTAATATTACGTTTTTGTAAATATTTGATGAATTGTAAGTATATATGTTGAGATTTCTTCATTTGGTCTGTGCAAAGTTAGTGATTAAGTTTGGGATAGAAAATATGTTATAAAACATAAAAGTCCCCGACGGTGATGGTTGTCGTCGGGGACTTGTGGTAGGTGTGGTGTCGGTTTGTTTTTGTTGGGGTTGCGCTTTACCTTTGTCACCACGGGGGCGGGTTACTGACACACACTCGCGGGCGTGTGCGCTATGTCACGCACACGGGCTGGGCGGCGGACGTGCGGCTTTTTCACCGCCGCCGCTCCACGTTTTTTTGGAGATGTGCCGATTGTTTGTTAACTTTGCCTGCAAGATATGATAGGTGGTTGTTGGTGATGCTCATCTGTTACTGGCATTGGCTCACAACCATTCATCTTGATGAGACGACAGATGTCTAGAGAAAAGGTTTTCCGTTTCAAGCAATTTGCGGTGCTTAACGACCGCACTGCGATGAAGGTGGGCACCGACGGTGTGCTGCTGGGGGCTTGGTGTTCTGTGGGGCATGGTCATCGGGTGCTTGACGTGGGCACAGGCTGCGGGGTGATTGCGCTGATGTTGGCGCAACGTGACCCATTGGCTGTGGTCGATGCTATCGATATTGATGCCGATGCGATTGGCGAGGCAACGCACAATTTTGCCCAGTCGCCGTGGCCGGACCGTCTCACGGCTTGTGTGGTTGATTTTAACCAACTGCAGGGAACGGCAAGAGCGACGTTTGACCTGATTGTGTCGAACCCGCCATTTTTTTCTGATGGCGTGTTGCCTCCTGACCCTGCCCGTCGGCAGGCGCGTCATGGTGTGACGCTCACTTTGCGGCAGCTTGTGAGCCAGTCAGCCCATCTGTTGAGTGATGATGGACTGCTGGCAATGATAACACCAGTGGAGGCGGCAGACACAGTGACGGCTGCAGCGGCTGAGGCTGGCATGTGTGTGATGCGTTGTGTACCCGTCGTTGCTGTCGAGGGTGCGTCGCCCCGTCGCTTGCTGTGGCAACTGGCGCGAAATCTCACGCAGGCATCAGCACGGCCTGACGACGAGCCTGCCATTGTGATTGCCCACCGCGACGGGAGCTACACAGCCGAATACACCCGGCTGGTTCATGACTTCTATTTGTGGGCTTGATGTCGGTTTGACTGTTTAAGCCTCTGTCTGGGCCAGGGCTTCGGCACACCGCTCCCCGTCGATGGCACTTGAAACGATGCCTCCGGCATAGCCGGCACCCTCGCCGCATGGATACAAGCCTTGCAGGGCAATGTGGTGCAATGTTTCGTCATCGCGCGGGATACGCAAAGGTGATGAGGTGCGGGTCTCAACGCCGATGACAATGGCATCGTTGGTGAGAAATCCACGGGCGGCATGACCAAATGCGCGTAACCCCTTCTGCAACCGTTTGCCAATGAATGGCGGCAACCACAGGTCAAGGCGCGAGGTTTGCACTCCAGGCAAGTAGGATGAGGGCGGAATAAACCGTGATGCTTTCCCGTCAACAAAATCTTTCATGCGTTGAGCTCCTGCTATCTGGCTCTCGCCAGCCTGTCGGTAACACTCTTGCTCCAGCGACTCTTGATATCGCATCATGGCTAGAGGTCCATATTGCTTGAAATCATCGGGCAAATCATCGGGATGCAGCTCAACCACGATGCCCGAATTGGCCCAATGCGAATTGCGGTTAGCGGGTGACATGCCATTAACGACCAACTGGCCAGGTGCGCTTGCAGCCGGCACGATAAATCCACCAGGACACATGCAGAACGAATAAACACCTCGCCCATTAACTTGGGTGACGAAATTGTACTCGGCTGCCGGCAGATAGTCGCCGCGACCGGCTGGTGAGTGATACTGAATTTTGTCGATGAGATGCTGTGGATGCTCTAACCGCACCCCTATGGCTATGCCTTTGGCTTGCAGCTCGATGCCTTGCTGGTCTAGCATAGTGTAAACGTCGCGGGCAGAGTGCCCAGTCGCCAAAATCACAGGCCCCTCATATTGCTCGCCGCTAGCGGTCTGCACGCCATGCACTTTGCCGTCGCTGGCCAGTAGACGTGTAACACGCGTCTGGAAGTGCACCTCGCCACCGCAGTCCAGAATGGTTTGACGCATGGCGGCAATGATAACAGGCAGACGGTCGCTACCGATGTGCGGATGGGCATCAATCAAGATGTTCTCGTTGGCGCCATGTTGCACAAAGATGCCCAGGATGTGTTCTACCGAGCCGCGTTTTTTGCTGCGGGTGTAGAGTTTGCCGTCACTATAAGCTCCTGCGCCTCCCTCACCAAAGCAGTAATTGCTGTCGGGGTCAATCAAGCCCTCGCGTGTGACCTTTGCCACGTCTTTGCGGCGATCAATCACGTTTTTTCCGCGTTCTAGCACGATGGGCTTGATGCCTAGTGTGATGAGACGCAAGGCAGCAAACAGCCCTGCCGGTCCCATACCCACCACAATGGCTTGACGTTTGCCGCTGACGGGCTGGTAGTCAATCGTGGGCAGCAAGCCTGTCGTGGGCATATCCTCGTCAATATAGGCCCGCACCTTGATGTTAACCATCGCTTGTCCACGGCGGGCATCGATTGAGCGTCTCAAGATTTTGACACCCTTGATGCGTTGGATGTCAATGTCTTGTTGGCGAGAAATGTCGTTTGCGATTGCCGTGACATCGCTAGCCACTTGGGGCAATAGGCGCAATTGCAGCTCTTGTGTCATAATATCAATTTCGTTATAGTGATGCCATTACCTTTTCCCAATCGGTTGATGATAGTCTAATAGCTGTTTCTGGCAGCATAATCATCTGCGTATGGGTCAGTGCTAGAAATTTAATGGCGCAAAGTTACTGCTTTTTAGCAAAAATCCTGTAATTTTGCCGCCACAAAAAAATTAACTATACATGACATTGCGCAATGGCAAAACTAGATAAGTATATGACGGCAGCGGGTGTGCTGTTCGACCTCGACGGTGTATTGCTTGACAGTGAGGGCTCCTACACCGACTTCTGGACGGCTATGGACAAGCGTTTCCCGACGGGTGTGGACAACTTTGCCCATGTGATTAAGGGCAGCAACCTGCACAAGATTTTAGGCGGTTATTTTCCTGACGAAGATGTGCGCCGTCAGGTGTGCGACTTGCTTGACGAGTTTCAAGTCACTATGCAATATGAGTTTTTCCCTGGCGCATTAGATTTTGTGGGCAATTTGCGTGCTCACGGTGTGGCAGTGGCGTTGGTTACCAGCAGCGACAAGAACAAGATGGAGGCTGTTTATGCCCAGCATCCGCAATTCAAGTCATTGTTTGATGTCATTATCACTGGCGATATGGTTCACCGCGCTAAGCCCGACCCTGAGTGCTTTGTCACGGCTGCCCGCTTGCTGGGGCTTGATGCCGCAGCCTGTGTGGTTTTTGAGGACTCAATCCATGGCTTGCACGCTGCCCGTGCCGCTGGTGCCCATGTAGTGGGTGTTGCCACCACATTGTCGGCTGATGTCATTGCGCCCTTGTGCGATGAGGTTATAGCGGGCTTTGCCGACTGCTAGTGTTTTGTTTCCCGCTCGATGGCTTGCAACTTCTTGTCCTCGCCCAGCCGGTAATAGATGTCGCGCAGGGCATTAACCAGTTCTGGGTTGTTAGGGTTGATGGCGTATGACTTCTCCATATAGGGCATAGCCTGGTAATAGATGGGATTGACTAGCTTAGCCAGTCTTTTGCCCACCAGCTTGCTGTTGCGGCGTGTGTTGACAGCCTGATTATAGTAATAGCGTCCCACATTGAACTGCCCCTGTGCGTTGCTGTCGTTCTGCTCAATGCAGCGTTGGTAGTAGGGCAGGGCGTCCTCGATGTTGCTTTGCTGCTCTACCACCATCCCTTTCAAGTTGAGCAGCTCGTCATCGTTGCTGTTGTTGCTCAATGCCTCGTCAATCAGGTCGGATGCGCTTGACAGCTCACTGCGGTTGATGTAATCGTTGATGAGGATGCGGATGTATTGTGGGTCGCTGGTTCCAAATTTGGCATAAGCCTCTCCAGCCAGTTTCACAATGCCCTGCTCGTCGCCACGCTCACTCATGCACACCAGGGCGTAGTCGTAGGCTTCTTTGCGGTCATAGCCTCCATTGCGGGCGGTCTCAAACAGCTTGATGGCTTCGATGGTGTCGCCCTTTTGCCAGGCGGCAATACCCTGGTAGTAACGAACCTCGGCAATCACGCTATCGGCAACAGCCCATCGACTATCATCAGTGCGCTGCGCCAGGCGGCAATAATATTCCCAGGCTGTGTAAGCTCCCTCCCAATCTTTGACATTATACAACTCACTGCCTGCCACACGATAGTCGTTGTGGTGGTCAACAAGTCTGCTAATCACCTCCTTGGAATATTTGGTTTTCACTTTGGGACGCTTGGTCTTTTTGTCAATTTGTGGATTGCCTTTGCGGTCCAGCACACGTATGGTGTCAAGTTTCAGGGCTGTCAGGCTGTAGCCGTATGCGTCAATCAGCGCATGGCCCATAGCCTTGGTATCGATTTTCTTACCCACCTTGATGTTGTCCATATACTTGTCATACTGTTCCAATTTGATGCGGCTAGCCAATGCCCACGTCTCGGCACGGTTGCGGGTCTCATCGTTGGTCAACGCGGGGCTGAGCGTGTTGAATGCGCTGGTGTAGCTATCCACCGTCAACGTCAACCCGTCGATAGCCTTCTTTGCCTTGGCAACCAGGTTGTGCTGTGCCCTAGTGCCAAATCCCATGGTGGCAATCAGTGTGATGAGTGATATAATCGTTAGTCTCTTCATTTTCCTTTTGCATATATATAATATGAATAGCCAGGGTGGGTGGCTATACAAATGTTAGTGTGCAGCAGTGTGGTGGTCAAAAAGCCTCGTTGATCGAGAAATTGAAGCCATGCTGGCCACTCTTGCCAAAGCCCATGTCAAGCCTGATGTTGGAGTGCTTGCGGAACGCAAAGCGGTAACCAATGCCATAGTTGGGCAACACGTGGCGGAACGTTTTGCCGTCGTGGAACACATTGCCTGCTCCCAGCCACACGGCGATGCCGCTTTTCTTCCAGATGTGTTGCCTGAGCTCAACTTGTGCAGCCCACATGTGCTTGTCGCGATAGCGACCCTTATAGTATCCTCGCATGAACGAGCTGTTGCCCAGCAATGCCATCATGGCCCACGACGGATCACCAATGTTGAACAGGGTGCGCAATTCGCCCGCGATAATGGCATCGCGCCATGCGGTGTGATAGTAGCATGCACGGAAGTCGGTGGTGGCAAAATGATATTTGTTGCCCAAGAACTTGGGTCTGAACATTTGGCAAAGATACAGATACAAGCCGTGTGAGGCTTCGGTGGGAACGTCGCGGCTGTCATATAGCAAGGTGATGCCTGCGCCATAGTTGCGCACCACATGGTCTTGCCCTTCCAGATAACTGTCATCGGGCAGCACATCACCACTGCTGTTATAGTTCCATTCCACCACGGGCCCTAAAAAGAAGTTGGGCGCCGCACGCAGCAGCAATTCCTCTTTAATCTTGATTTCGCGCTGGTGCAACTTGCCTTTGCGGGCATCGTCGTCGCAGTAGTCAAATCCCCAGCCATAAAAGTCGCGGGGTGAGTAACCCAGCCACCAGTCGGTGCCCAGACGCATCTTGTCGCCGGCAAAGTAGGTGGTGCCGGCTAGCGAAACCGACCAGAATTTGGCGGTAGTGACGTTGACGGCAACAGTGGCATACGATGAATTCATGGGTGCTTCGCAGCCGTTAAGCCGATAGTTAATCATACCAGCCACGCCTATGCCCAGCTTGGTGTCGCTTGCATAGTTGGGGCCTCCCACCACACTGAAGCGGAAGCGTTTTTTCTCCCTCTCCTGTGCTTGAGCCGAGTCCTCAATCAGGTAGCGTTTAACGGTTTGCACAATGTTGCCACTACCACTAGGCGCGGGCTCATCACTTGCTGCAACGGGCACAGTTGTCATGCTCATTGCACACAGCAACAGCGTTAATATCAAATAATAGCGGTTCATAATCTTGATTTAGGCGGCAAAATTACAAAAAAATGTCGTAATTTTGCGGCTCGTTATAAAAAAATAGCATATCAATGCGATGAACAACATTTACTGGCAATTGTTTGCTACCTTTTTTAAGATTGGAGCATTCACCTTTGGCGGTGGTTGGGCGATGATTAGCATCATCCAGCGCGAGATTGTCGAGAAGCATCACTGGATAGCAGAGGATGAGTTTTTAGACTTGCTGGCTGTGGCTCAGTCCATGCCTGGCATTTTGGCGGTGAACATCAGCACGGTGATAGGCGACCGCTTGCGCGGCTTGCGGGGCAGCTTGTGTGCTTCGTTGGGCACCATTTTGCCCTCGTTCCTCATCATTTTGGCAATCGCCATATTCCTCACGCCCGACACCATTAAGAACAATGTCGTGATTAGCCGCATCTTCAAGGGCATACGCCCCGCAGTGGTGGCATTGATTATCGCCCCCGTGCTCACCACGGCTAAGAGTGCCGGCATCACATGGCGCACTGCCGTGATTCCTGTGGCTGTGGCGTTGCTCATCTATAGCAAGTTGCCTGTTGTTTCCAACCCCATCATATACATTGTGCTGGGTGCAGTTGGCGGCTATCTGTATTATATTCATAGCTTGCTGCCTGGCAAGAATAAGGAAGGAGGTCAATCATGAACGTTTATCTGAAACTCATCTGGGCTTATTTCAAAATCGGGCTGTTCGGCTTTGGCGGCGGCTATGCCATGTTGTCGCTCATTCAGAGCGAGGTGGTCGATTCGGGCTGGATTACGAGTCAGATGTTTACCGACATTGTCGCCATCTCGCAGATGACACCTGGTCCCATAGGCATCAATAGTGCTACCTACATCGGCTATGTGGTGACGGGCAGCGTGCTGGGGTCGATAGTGGCAACGGTGACGGTGGTGTTGCCGCCATTTCTGCTGGTGCTGTTTGCCAGTCATTTTATCTCACAGCACAAGGACAGTGCTGCCGTCAAGGGTGCCTTTATGGGCATACGCCCTGTGGTGGTGGGGCTCATTGCCTCGGCTGCGTTGCTGCTGATGAATAGCGAGAATTTTGGATATCTGGCAAGCGAGCGCCTCGTGACCATTGCCATCTGTGCGGTGGCGTTCTGTATCGTCTATTTCACCCGCGTGCACCCCATCTTGGTGATTGTGATGGCAGGTGTGGCAGGTCTGCTGCTGTTTTAAAACAGGCTTAGCGGCTTCGCCTCGATGCTGGAGCGTGCCTGCCGCAGGTATGTCTCGCTGATGTCGATGCCTATGCTACGGCGGTTCAGGCTGTAGGCAATGCGGCATGCGGTGCCTGTGCCGCAATAGGGGTCAAGCACAATGCCATCGCGTGGGCAGGTGGCTACAATGGGCAGCCGGTAAAGTGGGTCGGGGGCAATGGTGTAGTGCGGAATGCTTGAATGCTCGGCATCTATGTCCCACACATCACCAGGAATAGCACCTTGCGCACTGTAGGTCTGGATATAGAATCCCTGCTCGTTGATGGCGCGTCCCCGTGGGGTGTCGTCGGCAAGACGCTCTCCTTTATATTCGCGCAAGAACAGGCGCAGGTCAGTGATGTCACCTTCGCTCAGCCGTTGCAGTGCCACGTTGAGTGCCCGTTGGGCTTTGAGCTTCTCTTGTGGGCTGAGCGCCTCACTTCGTGAAATCTTTTTGAGATACCGCGACCCCGTCGGTGCATTTCGTTTGTTGCTGTTGCCTTGCCCCTCATTACGGTTCATGAGTGCATAAGTGGCTCGCAGTTCCTCGTCGTTATAGTAGAATAGGTCAGGACTTTTGACTAGGTGAAAAAGGTATTCGTGCACTTTGCGCAGATGGTCTTGGCTGCCTTGCGGCGAGGTGGTGGTCTTGTTCCACACCACATCGTTAATCAGGTGCCAGCCTTGCTGGTCCACAAGCGTGAGTGCCAGTCGCCACGGCAGGGCTTGCAACGACACGTCGGTGGTGCCGTCGGCAATGTTTATCCACATCGAGCCTTGTGGCTTGAGCACACGCCAGGCTTGTTCTGCCATTTGTGTGAGCTCGCTCAGAAATTCGTCGGCTGTGGCTGCGGTAATACCTTCGCTAGCATGCTGGTGCCGCCGCCAGTAGGGTGGGGTGGTCACGATGCAGTCGATGCTCTCATCCTCGATGCGTTGCATCACTTGAGTGGCATCACCCTTGACAAACATGGGCATGAATTGACTGCCTATGCTCTTAATCAAATCGCGGACGACCGTGGGCTGACCTTCGCCCGGCAATGGCTCTGCTGCTAGGCTGGCCTCATCGTCTATGGTGATAGCGGTGGCATCGTCGTGGTTCAATCGGTTGTGCAGCAGCTCGGCTGCGCGACTGCAAGCCTTGTCGTGGGCGATGTGGCTATATGCCTCGTCTGCCAGGCACATCGCTACTAGCTCGTCGGCATCAGCCTTGAGCAGACGTGCCAGCTTGACCACTGTCTCGCGCCGCGGCCGCCGCTCACCGTGCTCAAAGCGGCTATAGGTGGGCACGTCAACACCAATGATGCGTGCCACATCTTTTTGCCGCATGCCACACGCCTTGCGCAATTGCTTGATTTTGTCTGAAAATAACATATTCGTTTGCGAGCTTAAGGGTTAATGGATGGGTAGAGGTGTTGAGCACACTCATCTCCTAAGCCTAATTGCTTAAGCATCATATTGTTCTTGCTTAATCGCAAAAGTAAGCACTTTTTTGCTCTAATGCAAAAAAGTGCCGTTAAAAAATGCTATAACGCAGTGATTGCGTTCTGTTTCAGTCAAGATAGGGGGTAAGGTAATAAATCGCTTTAGCTTTTTATTTTTTACTACCTCCTTTATAACGCCAGTGATGTTGCAGGCTGTGATACAGGTAGTGCCTGAATGGATGCATGATGAATTTGCGATGGATATAGCATGCCAAGAACGACCCCGCTATGGCGCAGAACCAATTCATGAAGTCGAAGTTGGTGCCATCACCGATGAACAATTGAGCCATCTCCATCAGCAACGCTAGTGTAGAATTGGCTGCACAGATAGCTAGCTCGACGTTAATCTTGGTGTGATGAGGCAACCTGGCTTTGGCATAGTCAAGTATCATGATGAGCGATGACAAGAAGTACATGAAGAAATGTCCGAACTCCTCGGCACCGGTGATGTCTGTCAAGGCATTCAATCCCAGTGGATTCTCAGACAGTGAGAAAAACAGGACTCCTGCTAGTGCGATGAGAGACGGCACTCCTTTTGGGATTTGTAGCAAAAATGTTTTCATCTTAAGTCGTCTTGATGGAAAAATTAGCGACTGCAAAAGTAGTAAAAAATATTGTTTTAGGTGGGCTGAGACGGCTTTTTTTCACGGAATGGACGAAAAAAAAGCTTCTTCCACCATTCTTTTGATAGTTTTATGTTATTTTTGTGGCGATGTCAAGCCTTGGTGACTTTTTCTCAATGACACGTCATGAGCGGCGCGGAACCATTGTGTTGCTAGCTGTCATAGCGGTGTTGCTGCTGGTGATGGCGGTGACGCGATGCTCGCATCGTCGCTCACTGCCCCGCGATGTTGACACTGCCGCCATCGAGGCTTTTGAAGCGCAAGCCGATAGCATGGCGGCTCAGAACGCGCACCAAACGCTCAAGCGCCACCAACCTAGGCATAAGGCGGATAAAGATAAGTCTAAACGCAAACCTGGTGGAGACAAAAAGAAGAAAAAGTCAACCCGACAACCTCAAGCACCACACAGACTGGACCCCGTGCCACAGTTCTGATTTGTAATGATTTTTTGTGATTTGTTTGCATAATTGCTGATAAAGCACTAATTTTGTTGCAAAGTAAAACAAATAATCGTTTTTAGCTTATGACTAAGCAACGTGCAAGTTTTTCGACCCGTATGGGGGCGATTGCCGCAGCGGTGGGCTCGGCAGTGGGGTTAGGTAACATTTGGCGTTTTCCCTACGAGGCTGGTGAAAATGGCGGTGGTGCCTTTATCTTGGTTTATCTGTTGTGCATCATCTTGCTGGGCATACCGGTGATTATGAGTGAGTTCATTATTGGTCGCTCAACGCACAAGAACATGAAAGCCGCCCTCAAGCAGCTCTCGCCAGGCAGCAAGGTCTATCTGTTTACCTACATTTGCATCGTGGGGGCATTTGTGGTCATGGCGTTTTATAGTGTGGTTTGCGGATGGGTGATTGAATATCTGTGGCAAGCCTTGTGCGGTAACCTGAGCAACCACACCCCCGACGAATATTCGCAAATGTTCACGTCGTTTGTCGCCAACCCGTGGCGCAGCGTGGGATGGACAGTGCTGTTCTTGATTTTGAACTTTGTGGTGTTGTTGCGTGGCATCGAGAAAGGCATCGAGCGTGTGTCGCGTGTGATGATGCCCTTGTTGTTCATCATCCTCATCATTTTTTGTGTGAACTCATTGCTGTTGCCCAACGCCGGCAAGGGCATGCGTTTCTTGTTCTACCCTGATTTTTCACAGTTGACGTTGCACGGTGTGCTCGATGCACTTGGGCAGGCGTTTATGTCGCTGTCGCTGGGTGTGGCATGTCTGATTACCTATTCGTCTTATTTTAAGGACGATACATCGCTGATGCGCGATGCCTCGGTGATAGCTGGTCTAGACACGCTAGTGGCTATTTTGTCGGGCATCATGATATTTCCCGCTGTGTTTTCGTTTGGTGTGCAGCCCGAGGCGGGTCCTAAGCTGATATTTGAGGTGTTACCAGGCATATTTCAGCAGATGCCAGGCGGCTACGTTTGGGCTCTGTTGTTTTTTGTGCTGATATTTTTTGCTTCGCTCACCTCTACCATATCAATAAGCGAAATCCCCATCACATTCCTGATTGAGGAATACAAGCTATCGCGTGTCAAGGCCACGTTGTTCACAGCTGCTGTAACCCTGGTGATGTCCACGTTGTGTGCCCTCTCGTTCAATGTGCTTGACAATGTGAAACTGTTTGGCATGAACTTGTTTGACTTGATGAACTATGCTGCCAGCAATGTGTTTATGCTGATTGGTGGTTTGTTCACGGCAATCTATGTGGGATGGTTCCTTGACCGCAAAATTGTCCGCGACCAGTTCACCAATGGCGGGCGTCTGCGCGGCTCGGCGCAACCTTATGTCATCTTTTGTTTGCGCTATGTGGCGCCCATTTCGCTATTGCTCATCTTCTTGTTTTTCACAGGCATCATTTGAGCCTTGTGGCTCGTGCCTCACTCAAAGCGCATGGTGGCAGTGGGCTTGATGGTCGAGATGATGTGACTTGCGCCCAGCAGTGTCAGGTATGAGACCACCACAATGCCTGCGTTGAGCAATAGCAGGGCAGGGATGCTGATGTGGATGGGAACGTATGACATGTAGTAGGTGCTGGGGTCAAGCTTGATGATGTGGAAGTGCTGTTGCAGCAATGCCAGCCCGATGCCAATGATGTTGCCCAGTACCAATGCCTTGATGATGAGCTTGCCCGTGAGGTAGATGAAGATGCGCCTGATGGATCCGTTGGTCGCCCCCATTGCCTTAAACATGCCAATGAAGCGGATGCGTTCAAGCACAATCATCAGCATGGCAGAAATCAGTGTGAATGCCGCCACCACAATCATCAGCGCCAAAATGATGACCACATTCATGTCTAGCATATTGAGCCATGCAAAGTAGGCGGAATTGCGTTGTTGGGTGGTCGAAACAGCGTACAATGTGGCACCCTCGTGCTGTACGGTTGCAGCGGCAAGCAGGGTGTACAGGTCGTAAGCATCGTTATCGAGCGCATCGTTTTTCTTCATGTTGACAGCCACCAGGCTGCCCGTGTCGTCATTCCAGCCGTTGATTTGTTGCACAAGCCTGATGTTGCCTAACACATACGCATGGTCAAAAGCCTCAAGGTCGGTCGAAAACACACCGGCAATCTGCAAATTACGCACTTTGAGCGTGTTGTCTATGAAGTAGGCGGGTACTTTGTCACCTGCATGCAGTTGCAAGCGGTTGGCAACGTAGCTTGAGATGATGATTTCGTTGCTTATCGCCGTGTCGCTCACATTGGGTATTGCGCCTTCAATCAGAGCTTTGTCCAGATAAGTGAAGTCGTAGCCACTATCTATGCCACGGTAGCGGATACCCATAAAGTCGTTTTCGGTCTTGAGCACGACGGGTTGGTCGGCAATCAGGCTGGCGCTAGCCACGCGCTGCATGAAATTGGGGTTGTCTTGCATCGCCCCAATCACTTCTCGACCATTCACGGTAGAGTAGTTCTCATCGATGCCCAGCACGGCATTAGTCACCGCCAGTTGGGCATCCAGGTTATAAATTTTGCCAACAATCTCGCCCTTGAAGCCAGTGACGATGACGATAGACAAAATCATGATGACTATGGCAAGCACGATGCCCACCAGTGCCACTTGCAGGCTGGGCGAGCCTTGCTTGGCGGCATTGGTGCTCAACTTCATACGTTTCGCTATGTAGAACTCGTGAGCCATCGTTGCCGACAAAGGTACACATTTTTTGGTTGTCGGGGAGCGTTCATTGATGATAATTGCAATTGCGCACGGGCGACTTTTTAGGAAATGAGCGAAAAATAGCGATGAACAGGTTGCACCCGTGCCGATTTTTTGTAACTTTGCGGTTGAGTGAGCGCCGTCATTCTAAGGCTATCGATAATCAAAATTTATTCATAATAACTATATAATGAGGAATCGTTTTCTGTCATTAACGTGGGTGTTAGTGTTCGCTTTTGCGCTGGCGCAGGCGGGCGTGGTCAAGTTGGCTATCTTGAGCGATGTCCATGTCACGCCAGGCAATGCCAACGAGGGCAAGTTGCGCGAGGCGGTTGCCGAAATCAATGCCAGCCAGGTAGATGCCGTGCTCATGACGGGCGATCTCACCAACGAGGGCAGCGATGAGCAGTTGCGCAACGTCAAGACTATTCTTGACGAAATCAGGCACCCGCTTTATGTGATTCCAGGCAATCATGAGAATAATTGGAGCCAGAGCGCTTGCAAGACGTTCAACGACTTGTGGGGAAGCGACCGCTTTGTGTTCACGGTGGGCGATTTGGTGGTCATCGGCATGAATTGTGGCCCGTTCATGAAGATGGGCGATGGTCACATCAAGCAAGAAGACCTGTTGTGGCTCGACAGCACACTCACGGCAATGGTTAAGCCAGGCATGAAAGTGTTGAGCATCAACCACTATCCTATTCTGGACGACCTTGACAACTATCGCGCTTATGTGGAAATCTTAAAGAAATATCCTGTCGTCACCCACCAGTGCGGCCACTACCACCGTTGGCGGCTTTATGAGACTGATGGTATCAATGGGGTGATTGTCCGCGCGCTAGACATGGGAAACGGCAACTATGGCTACACCACCATGACGCTCGATTTAGACCGCAACTGGATTTATGTCTATAACAAGGTGATTGGTCAGGACCCCGTGGTGATGTTCTCTTACCGCATCAACTTAGATTACGACAGCCCCATCATCGACCAGCCCCAGCGTGTGGTGCCGCAAGGTTTTGAGGTGCAGCGTGTGGTGGCTGACAATGCTTCCATCTTCACGCGTGTGGCTCTGGATGAGCGAAATCTGTATTTCGGTAATTCGTTGGGCTATTGCAAAGCGGTGGACAAGACAACGGGTCAAACGCGCTGGCAATACAAGACCGATGCCATGCTGTTTTCGCGTCCGGCGGTTTCAGGCCGCTGGGTGGTGCTACCCACTAGCGACAAACGCTTGGTGTGGCTTGACAGGCAGTCGGGCAAACCGCAGTGGCAATATGCCGCAAGTGGTCCTTATGTGGCTGATGGTGTGGTGCGCGATGGTGTCCTCTATCAGGGTGGTTACAAGACCTTTCAGGCGTGGGATGTGAAACGCCATCGCCTGCTGTGGCACTACGACAGCATCAACAACTATTGCCAGGCATCGCCTGTTGTGGCTGGTGACGATGTGATTTTTGGCGCATGGGACACACGCTTACGTTCGCTTGATCGTCGCACGGGCACTCTGCATTGGCAGTGGGACAATGGCACGACCGTGAATTTATATAGCCCTGGCAACGTGGTGCCGGTTGTGGCTGCGCAACGTGTGGTCATTGTTGCCCCCGACCGTGTGACCACAGCCCTCGACCGCAACACAGGTGAACAGGTGTGGCGTGTGAAAAACGAGCAAAAGGTGCGTGAGAGCTTAGGCAGCAATGCCGATGGCACAGTGGCTTATGCCAAGACAATGGACGGTGAACTGGTGGCAATGAGCACGGGTGATAGCTACAAGTTGTTGTGGAAAGTTGACCTGGGCTTTGGCTATGAGCACGCTCCATGCATCGTGCTGGAACACGATGGCTACATCTACTGTGGGTCGCGACGTGGCATGTTGGCAGTGGTCGATGCCGCCTCACATCAGCTGGCGTTTACTTATCCATTGGGCAGCAGCGAAGTGAATGGCTTTGAGGTGGACGAGCACGGCGATGTCTATTGCTCACTTGTTGAGGGAACCATCTGGCGCATCTCACACCGACATGAATGAAAAGGATAGGGTAGCAGCAGGTTGATGACTACTTCTCAAAGGTCTGTGCCACAAGTTTCAGGTTGTCGATGATGGGCAGGTGCTGCGGGCAACGAGCTTCGCACTGACCACAACCGATGCACTCGCTGGGCGCACCATGGTTCTTGCGGGCAGATGTGAAGTAGGTCATGCAGTTAACCTTGTGACGTGGACCAAACTGTTGCAAGGTGTTATAGGTGGCAAAATATTCGGGGATAGCAATGTGCATAGGGCAACCCTCGGTGCAATAGTGGCACGAGGTGCAGGCAATGGCGATGCTCTGGTTGATGATGCTAGCCGCTGTGCCTATAGCAGCCTGTTCGGCATCGATGAGGGGCTCAAAGTGTTGCATATAGCTGGTGTTGTCAGCCACTTGCACCATGTCGCTCATGCCGCTCAGCACCACCATCACTTGGTCTAGTGAGGCACAATAGCGTATCGCCCATGATGCCGCACTCGCATCGGGATGCACATGCTGAAACAGCTCCTGCACCTGTTCTGGTACTTGGGCAAGCGCTCCTCCCTTGACGGGCTCCATCACAATGACGGGCTTGCCATGCTTGCAGCACAGCTCGTAGCACTCTCGTGCCTGAATGGTAGGACTGTTCCAGTCTAGATAGTTGATTTGCAACTGCACAAACTCGCTCTCGGGGTGGTCGTTAAGGATTTGCTCCAGCAGGGCAGCATCATCGTGAAATGAAAACCCGATGTGACGTATCTTGCCCTCGGCTTGCTTGCGGGCGATGAACCCGAAACCGTCAACACGCTGAATGGTCTCGTAGTAGCTCTGTCGCAAGGCATGAACCCAGTAATAATCAAAATAATCAACACCGCACCGCTCAAGCTGCTGGTTGAAGATGCGCTCCATGTCACGCTCGTCGCTGATGAGCCAGCACGGCAGTTTGTCGGTGAGCGTGAAACTCTCTCGTGGGTATCGTTTGACCAACGCTTCGCGAATGGCTGTTTCGCTATGGCCGTTGTGGTAGGGATAGGCTGTGTCGAAATAGGTGAACCCGCGCGACATGAACAGGTCAACCATATCTTTGAGTTGCTCCAAGTCGATCGATGCAGGGTCGTTGCTGTCGAGCAGCGGAAGCCGCATCAGTCCAAATCCTAGTGGCAACATCTCTGTTAATTGTGTAGCAAATGGTTAATAACCAAATAGCCACCAACTACTTGGATAATCATACCAGGATACCCGATTTGCCAGTCTTGCAGGGCTGAGCTCAATTGTCCGGTGATGGCCCACTCGGCGCATCCACCAACTAGCTGATAGACAATCACCACGCATAGCAGTGCCAGCAGTGATGCTTTGCCGCTACGGCGGGCTATCCATGCAGCTGCACATGCCAGCACTACGCTCTTAGTAACAATCACGGGCAAGGCGGCTGCTGGCGGCATGCCGAACAGCAGCGAGTTGATGAGCGGTGAAAGCACCGCGGTGAGCAAACCCACGCGGATTCCGTATTTATAAGCCCCAACTAATGTGAAAAAATAGATGGGCAGCAGCATGAGGCCTCCTTGTGGTATCAAGTGGCAAAGCTGTGGCAACACGATGTTGCCAACAATGAACAGAGCAGCAAACAGATAGGTTCGCTTTTCTCGCCAGTCGAGCGAATAGAGCCTTAATGTGGTCGTTTCCATTTGAAATAAGGATGAATGGGTTAGTTTGATTTCTTGCTTGCAAATATAATCATTTTTTTGAAAACGACGATGCTGTGCATGAGCTTTTCATGTAAGGCAAGTGGAAGATTTAGGGATCAAGGCACAAAATGTTCAGCAAGCAGATGGGAGTGGGCAGAGATGATTAAAATGTAATCTAATTGTTTAGATTTTAGTAATTAATTGCTCAATTTGTGTATTATTTTTATATATTATAATAAATTTTTAAACAATTAATTGTATTATAATATATAAACTAGAAATTACGATTATATTTTTGCTCATTTAAGCTGAATAAAAGATGAGACTATGCCTGAAAAGTGATTGCAATGCCGCATATTCTTCGTCGAGCATCATGGTCAAACAGGCATTACAGCTTTTGAATATCACGATTCGACATGCGGGTGTTTAGGTTTGATAAAAAAAGCTAAAAATAGTGAAATTGACATTCTGCAACTTTGAAAAGCCTGCTATTTGCAGTAAATTTGTGGCTTGAAAGCGGGCTTCAGACCATCTGATGGCAACCCAGCGGAGGGGGCTTCTTAAAAATCGGATGGGTTATGTTGTTGATGTCCTGCTAGATATGACCTCTCCCCACTAAGCTCGTCACCGGAGTGCGATAGAGCTTCTATGCTGCATATAAAAAAACAAACATATAATGATAAGTAAATGGAATTACTTACCACTAACATCCGAACAACGCAAAGCCCAGGAGCAGTTGATGGAAACCTTCCGCAACTGCCCTGCGCCCATCGCACGTCTCCTGGTGCTCAGGGGGCTGGATACCGAGGAGGCGGTCCACGACTTCTTGTATCCGTCTCTGCGCCAGCTGCACGATCCGTTCTTGATGAAGAACATGGACAAGGCGGTGACGCGTTTAAATCAGGCGTTAGGGGCAAAGGAGAAGATCATGATCTATGGCGACTACGATGTGGATGGCACCACAGCCGTGGCTTTAGTCTATAGGTATCTTCAAAACATTTACTCCAATCTGGTGTACTATATACCGACACGTGACGACGACGGATATGGTATCTCGTTGCAGAGCATCGACTATGCGGCATCGATTGGAGTGAAGTTAGTAATCGTGCTTGACTGTGGCATCAAGGCAGTCAAGGAGATTGACTATGCCAAGCAGCGTGGCATAGACTTTATTGTGTGCGACCATCATGTGCCCGATGACGAGGTTCCCGATGCGGCTGCCATTCTTAACCCCAAGTTTGCAGACGAGACCTACCCTTACCGCGACCTGTCGGGCTGCGGGGTCGGGTTCAAGTTCATGCAGGCGTTTGCTCAAAGCAATGGGCTCACGCAGCTCTATAGCTTGGAGAGCCTGCTCGACTTGGTGGCGGTGAGCATCATTGCCGACATCGTGCCGCTCACGGGCGAGAATCGTGTGCTCATGTTCTATGGCTTGCGCCGGCTTAATACCAACCCCAACGTGGGATTCCGCAGCATCATGCGGGCATGTGGCCTCAACCACCGCGATGTGACCATGGACGACATCATGTTTAAAATAGCCCCGCGCATCAATGCGTCTGGGCGCATGGAGTCGGGGCAAGAGTCGGTGGAGCTGCTGGTGACGCACGATATGCAGACCGCTAACGAGATTGCAGGACGCATTGACCAGTATAACCGTGAGCGTAAAGAGCTAGATAGGCAGATTACCGAAGAAGCCAACGAAATTATCGAACGCCACGCTAAGGACTTGGGTGGCAAAAAGCCCATCGTCATCTACGACCGCAACTGGCACAAGGGCGTGATTGGCATCGTGGCTGCCCGCTTGTCGGAACTCTACTTTAAACCTTCGGTGGTGCTCACCTACTATGGCGATGGTCTGGCAACGGGCTCGTCGCGCTCAGTGCGTGGCTTTGACATCTATGCCGCCATCCGCTCGTGCCGTGACTTGCTCGACACCTTTGGCGGGCATCCTAACGCTGTGGGTCTTTCAATCAAGGAAGAAAACATTCCGGAGTTCAGGCGGCGACTCACCGAGTATGTGGAAACACACATCGGCGACGACCAGGTGACGCCAGCCATGGACATCGATTGCGAGATTTCATTTAGCGAAATCAACGGATACCTGTTGCGCTACCTGCGCATGCTCAATCCCTATGGTCCAGAGAACACCAAGCCGCTGTTTGTGACCCGCAATGTGGTCGATGCGGGTGCCACGCGAGTGGTGGGAAAACGCATGGAGCATCTGAAGCTCGACCTGGTGGACCAGACGGGTAGGCGTGCGGGCAATGCAATTGCCTTTGGCATGGCTTCGTTCCTAGACGACATCAAGGCCCACAAGCCGGTTGACATTTGCTACACCATCGAGGAGACACGCCACCGTAACGGTAGCAGCGTGCAACTGCTGGTCAAGGCCATTAAATTGCACGAAGATGGCGGGCAACCAGACGGCGGAAACGCTTAAAATTCTTAAGAAATATTGGGGCTATGACGCTTTCAGGCCCTTGCAGCACGACATCATTCAGTCGGTGCTAGATGGGCGTGATACCCTGGGGCTGATGCCTACAGGCGGAGGCAAGTCTATCACGTTTCAGGTGCCAACGATGTTGCTCGATGGCATGGCACTGGTGGTGACGCCTATCATCTCGCTGATGAAGGATCAGGTAGATCGCCTGCGTGAACTCAACATCAAAGCCACCTATCTGTATGCTGGCTTGACGGCTGGCGAGATGCAGCGCACCTATGAGAAATGCCTTTATGGCAAGTGCAAATTCCTTTATGTGTCGCCCGAGCGTTTGCAAGCCCAATCATTTTTAGAACGCCTCAGGCAGATGCCGGTCAAGCTCATCGTGGTCGATGAGGCTCACTGCATCTCGCAGTGGGGATATGACTTCAGACCCTCGTTTTTGCGTATCGCCCAGGTCCGCAAGCTGTTTCCAGGTGTGCCTGTGTTGGCACTGACTGCTACAGCAACGCCTGTGGTGGCGCAAGACATCATGCAGCGTCTCGACTTTAAGGCACCCAATGTGTTCTCGATGAGTTTTGCCCGTCGCAACCTGTCGTATGTGGTGAGGAACACTGAGGAGAAGCTAGGGGAGCTGACGCACATTTTGCAGTCGGTGGCAGGGACAGCTATTGTGTATGTGCGCTCGCGGCGGCGCACCAAGCAAATCAGTGACGAGTTGAACCGTCGGGGCATTCACGCCGACTTTTACCATGCAGGGCTGGCTGTCGAGGAAAAAGAGGATAAGCAAAACAAATGGAAGACCGACGAATGTCGTGTGATGGTGGCGACCAACGCCTTTGGAATGGGCATTGATAAGCCCGACGTCAGGCTGGTTGTGCATGTCGATGTCCCTAACTCTATCGAAGAATATTACCAAGAAGCGGGTAGGGCAGGGCGCGATGGCAACCATTCCTATGCAGTGCTACTGGTCAAGCATACCGACCAGCGTGTGCTGCGCAAACACATCACCGACGCTTTCCCTGACAAGGCGTTCATTCGCCGTGTCTATGAGCGTGTGGGCAACTTCTTGGGCGTGAGCTTGGGCGAGGGCTATCAGCGCGTTTATGACTTCAACTTTGTGCTCTTTTGCAAAACGTTTGACTTGCCCATCTTGCCCGTGCACAATGCCCTGAAAATCCTCACTAGGGCAGGATATATCGAGTTTGTTGAAGAAATTGAGACGCAATCGCGCGTGATGATTCTTGCCCGCAAAGAGGAGTTGTATGACCTTGACACCACCACCCCAGGGGCAGACCGCGTTTTGCAAGCCATCTTGCGCCTTTATACGGGGCTGTTTGCCGACTATGTTTTCATCAACGAGGACGTGATTGCCTATCGCACAGGCCTGTCGCACGAGACCATCTACAACTCGCTGCTTGAACTCACCAGGATGCATGTGCTGCACTATGTGCCGCGCAAGCGCACGCCCTATGTTGTCTATACCACATCACGCGAAGAGCCGCAACACGTGTTGCTGCCGCGGGCGGTTTATGAGGACTTGAAGCAACAAATGACCGAGCGCGTCGAGGCGGTCATTGGTTATGCCACTGCCACAACGGGGTGCCGCGAGCAGTATCTGCTTGCCTATTTCGGCGAGGACGCAGGGCAGGCATGTGGTCATTGTGACCTGTGCATCGACCGCCGCAAGCGTGCCGACCACACACCAGCCGATGTGCAGCAGGGCATACTCTATATGACCGGTTTGAGGCCCCGCCATTTGCAGGAGTTGCTCGACACGCTTTCGTTCCCCCGTGACCAGGTGGTTGACACACTCGCATTTTTGGTTGACGAGGGCTTTGTGGAGCATCTGCCCGACGACACTTACCAGAAACGGTAAATAAGAAGCATTTGCCAACATCATTTCTACCCCTTCAAGTAGTGGGATTAACACTAGGCGGTCTTGCTGGTTGCATAGCCAGTAACGGCTAGTTGATTGAGTTTCATAACACACTTGGTGATGTTCCGCAGCAGTTTTTTTGTGGTGATGATTAAATATTTATGCTTTTTTCTTCGCCATGTCAGAAAATAATATTATCTTTACCGCGTGAAAACCTAACTTTAGCAGTAAACCTGTAAAACCAGAATAACTAATAACATCACTTTCTTAAACGCTTTAAAAACGTGAAAATATTTTCAATTAACGACCTGGACACCATCAGGAAGAGGGCTCAACAGGCGATGGAGTTGCGTGAGCAAAGTGCTGACGTGACGACAGGGCAAAGTTGTGGCTTAGCGGCTGGAACCCCTCACCTGCAGGTGCTGTGCTGCGGTGGCACTGGCTGCAAGGCCTCAAACAGTCACAAGATTGTTGATAACCTGAAGGCTGCCATTGAAGAAAATGGCATTGCCGATAAAGTGGATGTGCTCACCACGGGCTGCTTTGGCTTTTGCGAGAAAGGCCCCATCGTGAAAATCATCCCTGACAACACGTTCTACACGCAAGTGACCCCTGACGATGCTATCGAGATTGTCAAGGAGCACCTCATTGCTGGCAGACGTGTCGATCGGTTGCTCTATGTTGACCCCAAGAGCGGTCAAACCGTGAGCGACAGTAAGCACATGGACTTTTACCGTAAGCAGGAGCGCATAGCTTTGCGTAACTGTGGCTTCATCGATCCCGAAAACATCGAGGAGTACATTGCCCGCGACGGTTATCAGGCCATTGCTAATGCCTTGTTCAATCAGACACCCGAAGAGGTGATTGAACTCATCAAGAAGTCGGGTTTGCGTGGTCGCGGTGGCGCAGGCTTCCCCACAGGTGTTAAGTGGGGCTTTGCACGCGGCTATCAGTCTGACGAGAAGTTTGTGGTTTGTAATGCTGACGAGGGTGACCCTGGTGCATTCATGGACCGCTCCATTATGGAGGGCGACCCCAACAGCATCATCGAGGCGATGACCATCTGCGGATACTGCATCGGCTCGAACCAAGGACTCATTTACATCCGTGCCGAGTATCCCCTGGCTGTCAACCGCCTGAAGATTGCCATTGCACAGGCCCGTGAATATGGTCTGCTGGGTAAGAACATCTTGGGCAGCGACTTCAGCTTTGACATTGAGATACGTTATGGTGCCGGTGCTTTTGTCTGCGGTGAGGAGACTGCGTTGATTCACTCGATGGAGGGAAAACGTGGTGAGCCGACGCTTAAGCCGCCGTTCCCTGCCGAGGCTGGTTACAACAACAAGCCCACCAATGTGAACAACGTGGAGACCCTTGCCAACGTGCCCATTATCTTGACCAAGGGCGCCGACTGGTTCGCCTCGATAGGTACCGAGAAGAGCAAGGGCACCAAGGTGTTTGCCCTGGCGGGTAAAATTAATAATGTGGGACTAATCGAGGTTCCCATGGGCACCACCCTGCGTGAAATCATCTACGATATCGGCGGTGGTGTGAAAAATGGCAAGAAGTTCAAGGCTGTGCAGACTGGTGGCCCGTCAGGCGGATGCCTTACCGAGAAGCACCTTGATACTCCTATTGACTATGAGCATCTGTCTGCTGCTGGCTCGATGATGGGTTCGGGCGGCATGATTGTTATGGACGAGGACGACTGCATGGTATCGGTTGCCAAGTTCTACTTGGAATTTACCGTGGGCGAATCTTGCGGCAAGTGTACTCCTTGCCGCATCGGCAACAAGCGTCTGCTTGAGATTTTGACCCGCATCACCGAGGGCAACGGCACTATGGAAGACCTGGAAATGCTCAAAACGCTTAGCGAAACCATCAAAGATACCGCCCTGTGCGGACTTGGACAGACCTCGCCCAACCCCGTGTTGTCAACCATCAACAACTTCTGGGACGAGTATGTCGAGCACGTTAAGCAACACAAGTGCCGCTCCAAGCAGTGCAAGGCCTTGGTGACCTACAGTGTAGATCCCACCAAGTGCAAGGGTTGTGGTGCTTGCAAGCGCAACTGCCCCGCCAATGCCATCATGGGCGATGTGCGCAAACCTCACATTATTAACCCCTATGAATGTATCCGCTGTGGCATGTGCATATCGCGTTGCCGCTTCGATGCCATTCAGATATTCTAAATCTCTTATCGTGCATCATGGAAGAAACTAAAATGATAAACCTCATCATTGATAAACATGAATTGAGCGTCCCCGAGGGCACCACAGTGCTTGATGCCGGCAAGCAGATTGGCATCGAGATACCCACCCTATGCCACATCGATTTGAAGGGAACGTGTGTGAAAAATAACCCCGCCTCGTGCCGCTTGTGCGTGGTCGAGGTCGAGGGAAGGCGCAATCTGGCTCCTGCCTGTGCCACCAAGTGCACGCCAGGAATGGTGGTGCATACCAACTCGGCACGTGTTAACCGTGCCCGCAAGACGGTTGCCGAGCTCATGCTGAGTGACCATCCTAACGACTGTCTCACTTGCCCCAAGTGTAGCGATTGCGAGTTGCAGCGACTGGTGATGCGTTTCAACATCCGCCAGATGCCGTTCAACGGTGGTGAGCAGAGTGAGCGCAAGCAAGAGCTCACGCCTGCCATCTCGCGTAATATGGAGAAGTGTGTCTATTGCCGCCGTTGCGAGAGTGTGTGCAACGAGGTGCAGTCCGTGGGCGTGCTCAGTGCTATCCGCCGCGGTTTCAACACCACCATCGCTCCCACCTTTGACAAAATGTTCACCGACACCAACTGCACCTATTGTGGTCAGTGCGTGGCAGTTTGTCCAACAGGTGCGCTCACCGAGCATGACTACACCAACCAATTGATGGATGACTTGACCAATCCCGATAAGATTGTTGTCGCCCAGCCGGCACCTGCCGTACGCTATGCCCTTGGTGAGGAGTTTGGCATGGAGCCAGGCACCATCGTCACAGGCAAGCTGGCGACAGCATTGCGTGACTTGGGATTTGACTATGTGTTTGACACCGACTTTGGCGCCGACCTCACCATTATGGAAGAGGGTGCTGAAATCTTGAGTCGCCTGCGCCGTTATCTTGATGGCGACAAGCAGGTGAAGCTGCCCATCATGACGTCGTGCTGCCCAGCATGGGTCAACTTCTATGAACACGAATATCCCGACCTGCTCGACTATCCATCTTCAGCCAAGTCGCCTGCACAAATGTTTGGTGCTATCGCCAAGACCTATTGGGCAGAGAAAATGGGTATTCCGCGCGAGAAGATTGTCGTTGTGTCCATTATGCCCTGTCTGGCTAAGAAATATGAGTGCGCTCGCGATGAGTTCAAGGTTAACGGTAATCCTGATGTGGACTACAGCATTTCAACACGTGAGCTGGGACGCATCATCAAGCGTGCCAACATCAAGTTTGCTAACCTGCCCGACAGCGACTTTGACTCTCCGCTCGGTGAGTCAACAGGTGCTGGCGCTATCTTTGGCATCACGGGTGGCGTGATGGAAGCCGCATTGCGTACCGTCTATGAGGTATATACTGGCAAAACCCTGCCGCACATCGAGTTTGATAATGTGCGTGGCATGGATGGCATTCGTGAGGCCACCATCGACCTCAACGGCTTTGAACTGCGCATCTGTGTGGCTCACACGCTCAGCAACGCACGCAAAGTGATGGACAAGCTGCGTGCTGGTGAACTCAACTATCATGTGGTCGAGGTGATGGCATGTCCTGGTGGCTGCATCGGCGGTGCCGGACAACCCTACCACCATGGCAACATCGATATCTTGAAGGCTCGTGCGGCTGCCGTCTATCGTGAAGATGAGGGCAAAAAGCTGCGAAAGAGCCATGAGAACCCCGACATCCAAAAACTTTATAAGGAGTTCTTGGGTGAGCCGCTGAGTGAAAAGTCTGAGCAGCTGCTGCACACACACTACTTCGACAAATCCATTCATTAACGCCTAACGTCCAATCACAAGATATGAAGAAACAAGAAACAAAATTGGCATGTAATGTTGTCAAGCAGGTAGAAGAAATTTGTGACAAGCATGGCAACAAGCCAGGCGAGCTCATTAACATCCTGCATGAGTGTCAGTCGTTGCAAGGTTACTTGCCCGAGGAGATGCAGCGCATCATTGCCCGCAAGTTGGGCGTGCCCGCCAGCAAAATCTATGGCGTGGTCACCTTCTACTCGTTCTTTACCATGACCCCCAAGGGAAAGCATCCCATCTCGGTTTGTCTGGGTACGGCATGCTATGTGCGGGGTAGCGAACGTTTGCTCGAGGAAATCAAGCGTCAGCTGGGCATCGATGTGGGTGAGACCACTCCTGATGGCAAGTTCTCGCTCGATTGCCTGCGGTGCGTGGGCGCCTGCGGCTTGGCTCCTGTTGTCATGATTGGCGAGAAGGTGTTTGGCCGTCTCGAGGTCAAAGATGTCAGCAAGATTCTAGAGGAGGCTGCTGCCGAAGCATAAAAGCCATACGGCAGCATCTCATCCGTAGAGCATAACACAGTATTTATTTCACCGGACACGTCATGCGGACTTGATAACATCCGCTGGCTTTGTCCGGTGAATTTTTGTTATTTGCGGATAGAGGGATAGCACAAAAAAAATAAATCCCCGGCTCACGCCGCGGATCATTCTAATCTAATTAACCTCTAATACCATTAACATAAACCTTAAAACTAAATCTTAACCTTAAAAACCGTTGCCTCACGGCATTGTTTTTGAGTGATAAAAACAATTCTTGTGAAATCGGGTGCAAAGGTAGTGCTTTTATGCTAAATAGCATAATTTTTGGACATGTTTTTTCTGAATTTAATATATATTAACAATTATAGGACTGGTAGATATGCCTCCAGTCAACCCCATCTTGTGCAAACAGCATCTAGTGGAACGTATTAAATGCCTTTTAGCCAAATGCTTAATGGCTTAAAAGGCATTGTGCGAAAATTGTTGTTCTGGGAATGTGCTAACGATGGCTTCCTTTACTTAAGCAGCTCACCGATGCTGGTGGTGAGGTTGAACATAAAGGTGGTGGCACCTGTGTGGGGGCGTGCCAGGGCAACTCCAAATCCAAAGGCACGCGCCCGCAGGCCCCCGCCAATCGAGAAGCCAGACAAGAAGTCGCGCTTGTAGGTGGACATGTCGGTGCGCACTTTGTAATTATAGCCGATGCCAAAGTAGAGGTTGTCCGACGGCAAGAACTCAACACCGAACACCAAGTGCCGCAACAAGTTGCTGCCGAATTTGTCTTTCTCGACCAAATCGCTGCTGCTGTTGTTCACATCTTCGGGCACATAATAGGGCAGATGCCAGTGACGCAAATTATAGGCAGTTAAGTTGAGGCGGATAGGAATGGACGACAGCATTTTGCTGATACCCAGTTGGATGTCCCAAGGCAAATTGTCTTTATATTCATTAAATTTCTTGACCTGACCACCCAAGTTTTTCAGCACTAACGATGCCGACACGCCATTATCGGGATTGTAATAGTTCACGCCCAGGTCGGCTGCTATGGCCCCAGCCGTGTAAACATCATATTTTGAATAGAGATACTTCAAGGTGATGCCGCCGCGAAACATGTTTGAGATGTCGTGGCTATAGGTGAGGCTGAAGGCGATATCGCTGGCACTGAAAGTGCCGGTCACCGTGCCGTCGGCTTCGGCAGCGGTAAGGTTGCCATAACCATAGTATTGCAATCCAACGGCGATGGCGCCATGTTCGCTCACACCCTGACCATAGCGGGCACCCATAAAGTTGGTCTGACCGATGTAGCGCATATAGTTAAGTCCCACCTGATGGTCATATTCTGGACCAAGCAATGCGGGGTTTTGTTCCACTAGGTTGATGTCGTCATCAATGATGGTCAGGTTGTGTCCGCCCAATGCATAGACGTGACTCGACACGGGTACGTCAAGAAAATTGTAGGCAGTGGTCGTCTGCCCGTCGCTCGCAATGGCACACAGGGCACAAGCACTAGCTGTCACAGCCGCTATGATGTAACGCAATGGTTGTCGTATCGTTGTCATGTCTTTATCGTCGTCTGTCGGATTGATAACAATATCATTATAACGGCAAAATTCCCTCCGTTATTATATGCAGGTGGTTGTTAAATGCCTGTCGCGCGTGCTTGCGGCAACGTGTCGGGGGTATCATGCGTCTTCTGTTGCCTCAGGGCCATCTTGGTCATCGGCGGGCGATTCCATGATTTGGCGGGCGCGTTCCAGGTCGCGCTCAAACACCACCACATACATTGGCGTTAGCAGCAGGGCGTTAGCGGTGCTGTCACCTATGACACCGGCAATCACGCCGTTCGATTCCAGCACACCTTTCACAATGTTGGCGTCCACTTGATTGTCATATTTGTCAAATACCACAATCTTCTCGTTGTCGTTTTTATTGCTCATAAGGGGGGTAGGTTAGTTGAAATTGTTGATTAACGCTATTTGATGCCTCGCTTGTTCAGTGCGTCCTGATAGCGGTGGGCGTTGACTAGGTGGGATGCATAGTCAACGGCAAAATTGTGGTAACCGCTAAAGTCGTCTTTAGCGCACATGTAGATGTAGTTGTGGGCTGGCGCATTAAGCACGGCATCTACCGTATTCTTTTCGGGCAAGCGGATGGGGCCTGGGGGCAGGCCCTCCACATAATAAGTGTTGTAGGGCGACTTGACTTGTGTCATCGGCACCGTGAGTCGCTTGATGCTGAAATCGCCTATGGCAAATTTCACGGTCGGGTCGGCTTGCAGTTTCATCCCTTGTTGCAAGCGGTTGAGGTATAGGCGTGCCACCTTGCCACGTTCGTCAGCCTTGCTCGTCTCTTCCTCGACTATCGATGCCAGTGTGACCACCTGGTCGGGCGTGATGCCTAGTTTGCTGGCCTTGTCACGCCGCTCGTCGGTCCAGAATTTCTGGTAATAATCGTGCATGCGTTCCAGCATCTTCACAGGCTCGATGTCCCAATAAAATTCATAGGTGTCGGGTATGAGCAGGCAGGCTATGGTCTGGGGCGTTTTGCCCAGCTGCTGGCACACGGTTGTGTCTGCCAGCGCCTGTCGCATTTCTGCCGAGTCACCCATAAACACGTTGCCCCAGCGTGCTGCCCACTCGTCAAGTGTGCGCACATTATTAAATGTGAATTTCACACCACAGGTCACCCCGTTGCGCAAGCGGCGTGCCACAGCAAGCGGCGAGTCACCCTTGCTGATGCGGAATGCACCCTGCCTGTTACTCAGATTGGCGTTGAGCAGATTTAACACCGTCTGCACACGTTTGCCAAATGTGGTGCCCACCTGCGCTTGCAAGCTGTCGCACACGGCAGCCGTCGGGGTGCCGCGCCGTATCTTGATGACGCCATCTTGTGGAGCTCCTGTTAGCGTGAGCGGAGCCACAACAGCCAACGCCGCAAGGCACACCAGCAGCACGATGCCGCCTGCTAACCATTTGTTACTGATTTGCTTGTTGCCGATTTTCATGTCTGTGTCTGCTATCGTTTAACCGGAACACTAGCTAGCACCAGTTGACCCTTGCCTGTGAAAGTCAAGCTTGTGGCAGCTGCCGGAACCAGCATCGTGTTAAAGTTGCGCAATGCGATGGCTTCGCCGTCGTCAACCCTCACGGTGCCCTCGCCTTGAATGCATACCATCGCCACAAACGAGTGTGGCTGCGGCAATTTGATTTCAAAGCCGTCGGTGAAGTCTAGCCGCCGCACGTCAAAATAGGGGCATTGTGCCAGTGGGGTAATGCCTTGGGCATCATTGGCAATGCGTCCCGTGTAGCCATCGGCAGTGTCATAGTGCAATGCTTCGCGGGCCTGTTGGGTATGCAGCTCGCGGGGATTGCCATTTGCATCACGGCGGTCATAGTCATACACACGATAGGTGATGTCGCTTGACTGTTGGATCTCTATCAACAGGTTGCCTGCGCCGATGGCGTGTATCATGCCGGCAGGGATAAAGAACACATCACCAGGCTGCGATGCCTGCGTGCGCACTACATCCAATATGGTGTTGTCGGCAATGCGACGCTCATATTCTTCGGGTGTAATCACGCGGTTAAATCCTGTGCGGATGTGTGCGTCGCCCTCGGTGCCCACAATGTACCACATCTCGGTCTTGCCGTTGCTGTTAAAGCGGCGTGCCATTTCATCGTCGGGATGCACTTGCAACGACAGGTCGCGCCTAGCGTCAATCACCTTAAGCAGTAGTGGGAACGTTCCGCCGCAGCGTTGCCACACGTCGTCGCCCACCAGCCATGCACCATGCCGTTGCATCAGCTCGGTTAACTTCGTTCCGGCTTCGTCACCGCACAATACCACTGATTCGTGACCAGGCACAGCCGATAGTTCCCAGCTTTCACCGATTGGTTCGTCACTGGCGGGTAGCCCTTTGAGTGCGGCAATTTTATCGCCTCCCCACAGCACGGGTTTTAAGATGGGTTCAAATTGATAAATCTGCATGATGAATTTCTGTTTAATTAAGTTGTTAGTGACGGCAAAGTTAATCATTTTTGCTATAAGAAAGGCACAAGAGCCGATAAAACTTTATCTCGCCCTTGTGCCGATAACGTTTTGTGGGGTTGGTGACGTCAGACTTCGTAGTCCACGCAGGCGCGGGCTTCTTTCACGTCCTTGATGATTGCTGCCGCCGCCACATGTGCGGGATGTTGTGCATAAGTCGCCACATCGTCTAGCGTGGCAATGGTGGCTGTGAGCACGATGTCCCAGTCCTCGCTGGGGTTTTGGTTGATTCCCACCTCAATGCTTTGCAGCACCTCAATCTGTTCGGGCAGAGCTTCAAGAGCCGCTTTAAAGCGCAGGGCGGCATCTTTGCGCACCTCGGGGGTGCCATGCAACTTGAATGTTACGATATGTTTAACCATTGTGCATTGTCTTCTTTTTGAAAAAAAACGCCGACCCAGTGGAGTGGGGACGGCGTTTCCATCGTTATCATGTTGTTTTATTACTCTTCGGGCTTGGCTTCCTCGGCGGGAGCTTCTCCTTCTTCCTGACCCTCGCCAGCCTCTTCGGCAGCAGCGGCAGCCAGTGCAGCCTGATGAGCAGCCTCCTCGGCCTTGCGTGCAGCACGCTCGGCAGCCAGTTCGGCAGCGTTCTCGGCGATTACCTCAAAGGGAATCTCGGCGGCAACTTCCTTGTGCAGGCGAATAGTAGCAACATAGTGGCCTGGAGTCTTGACGGTCTCGTTCACGCTAATCCACTTGCGGTCTGCCTCGTGACCAGCGGCTACCAGTGCGTCATAAATTTGCTGTGCGCCAACCGAACCGTAGATGGTGCCCGTGGGGCTGACCTTAACGGAAATAGTGAGCTTAACGCCGTCAAATGCCTTGGCAGCCTCTTCAGCATCGGCTTTCACCTTGGCAATCTTGTGTGCCTGCTGACGCAGGTTCTCGGCGTGCACTTTCAGAGCCGACGGAGTGGCCAAAATGGCTTTGCCAGTCGGAATCAGGTAATTGCGGCCATAGCCGTTCTTTACCTCAACAACGTCGTTCTTAAAGCCAACGTTGACGATATCTTCTTTCAATATAATCTTCATAGTTATATTCCTCCTCAAATTTCAATCATGTTTATTTCATCAAGTCGGTCACAAAGGGCAGCAATGCCAAGTGGCGGGCGCGTTTCACGGCCTTGGCCACGCGACGCTGGAACTTGAGCGAGGTGCCGGTGATGCGGCGAGGCAGGATTTTGCCCTGCTCGTTGAGGAACTTCTTCAAGAATTCGGGATCCTTGTAGTCGATGTACTTGATGCCACTGCGTTTGAAGCGGCAATATTTCTTCTTGCGATTGTCAACCGACAGCGGAGTGAGATAACGAATTTCGCTCTGGTTGCCTTTTCTTTCGTTCTGTGCCATAGTTTTGTATCTCCTCTTTTAGTGGTTATTCTTTGGTCTCTTTTTCAGCAGCGCCAGCCTCTTCTACTACCTGATCGGCAGCGGTCTCAACAGCCTGTGCAGCTTCTTTCACAACCTCGGCAGCCTCTTCTACCACAGCAGCAGTCTCTTCCTGCGTGGCAGCGATGGTCTCTTGCAGAGCCTCGGCCTCAGCCTTGGCAGCCTCTTCCTGAGCGATGCGCTCCTCAATCTTCTCGCGGCGCAGGGTGCGGCGCTTGGCGGCATACTCATAAGCGAACTTGTCCAGACGGGTGGTCAGGAAGCGCAAGATGCGCTCGTCGCGGCGGAATGCCACTTCCAGCTTGTCCACGATGGTGGGCTCGCCGTCAAACTCAATCAGGTTGTAGTAACCAGTGTTCTTGTTCTCGATGGGATAGGCAAGGCGACGCAGGCCCCAGCTCTCCCTGTTCACGATTTCGCCGCCGTTGTCGGTCAGCACTTTCTTGAACTTTTCTACCGCTTCCTTTATCTGCTCGGCAGATAAAACGGGAGTTAAAATGAAAACGGTTTCGTAGTGGTTCATAAAACGTTTAAAATAAAAT
>Ga0065708_1000065_pt1 | contig 33394 bp, 36 predicted proteins | sample Hoacrofraction12_2_FD_59095 | JGI IMG/M metagenome (GOLD analysis project Ga0065708, IMG submission 59095) | Hoatzin crop microbial communities from Cojedes, Venezuela, sample from fiber fraction 12 v1 | ecosystem: Host-associated > Birds > Digestive system > Esophagus > Crop | place: Venezuela... | reverse complement strand
TTCTCGGCATTGCGCAATTAAACAAGAAAAATAAAACAGAAGCACGAAAAGCGTTACTTAAAGCAAAAGAGTTGGGAGACACGCGTGCAGAAACCTATCTCAGCAAATTGTAGCGCCATTCTACACGCAAACGAAATCTATCTCAAAAAATTTGGCATTCAAAAAATAATGCTGTAATTTTGCAACGCAATTTTTTAGGATGGTTCCGTAGCTCAGTTGGATTAGAGCAACTGCCTTCTAAGCAGTAGGTCTTGGGTTCGAACCCCAACGGAATCACAAGTTCAAATTCCCATAAGAGGAATAAAACATGTTGAAAATCAGCAAATTACAAAACAATTTGTAATAAAAGGGGCTTCAAAAAGGTGAAAATATTTACCTATTTATTACACTTTTTTAACCATATTTACTAAAAACTTTCTACCGTTGGTCTACCGCATATTCTACCAATTCTAAATTGTTAAATTATGAAGTCCCCAACAACAATATTTGTTTACGATAGTAAACTACATTTTCCAAACATTTATTGACTGACTTCTGCCGTTTTTTATATCTTTGCGAGAGTACATTGATTTATTAGATTATTGCGCATGAAAATACACGTCTTACAAACGGGCGAAGTTCGCGTCTCGCCGTACCTTCCTTTTGGAGGCAACGTTTCGATGCTTAAAGGCTCAGGACTGCTCACGCCAAAGAAACGATGGATTTGGCTGCCAGTGACTTGCTATCTTATTGAACATCCATCGGGATTGTATCTCGTTGATACAGGTTGGCATTGCGACATTTCGCCACGCGGAACCTTCGACAAAAAAGCAGAAACGCGCGAGTTAGGTTGGATGTTGACGAACATTAACGACGGCGTGCTGCCACTTGGCGCTGCGATTGACGAGCAACTCGCTGCTATCGGCTACAAACCGAGCGATATCGATTGCGTTTTGCTTACTCACTTAGATTGCGACCACGCTAATGGATTGAAACACGTTGCCGATGCACGTAGAATCATCGCGTCACGCGCCGATATGGATTTCGCGATGAATGGAAACATCACCCATCGCATTCGTTACAAATCGCGTTGGTGGAAGGATGTAAACTTGGAACTCGTGGATTGGAATGGCGAAGAAGGTCCAGCCCACCACTCTTTCGACCTTTTAGACGACGGAAGCATAACGATGATCAATCAGCCAGGTCACAGTGACGGACTCTGTTGCGTGCGTGTGCGAAATAATGCAACAGGACGCTACATTATTTTAGCAGGCGACGGCGGTTATGCACGCAAATCGTGGCGCGAAATGATTACGTCAGGTGTGGTAGACGATAAACGCACGCAAGAACGCTCGCTTCGGTGGTTGCATGGCGAAGATATGAAAGACGAATGTATTGACATTCCCGCACACACGACAGCGATGTAAAACCGCAAATCATAGAGTTCTAACGAAATACAACGAGTTAAGATTTCGTTTTATTAGACAAAAAATCACAAAAAAGAGGTTATTCCATTGCGGAATAACCTCACGCTATTGAAGATTGCGTGCGCAGCGTTATTTTGCTGCAGCGACATAGGATTGGAGTCGTGATTTATACTCCTGACAACCCTTTTCCAACTCCACGTTTCCACCATTTGGAATCTGTCCAAACACAGTTAGCGGTTTTTCCCACGTCATCTGCGCATGGTTTGCTTGTCCTTCGTAAGGGCGAAGATACTCTTCAATGGTGTATTTGTTGCGTGCGCCATGCTGGTATGCATCTTCTGGCGAGCCAGTTGTGCAACATACCATGAAATGCTTGTCTTTTACGATATTTTCTTCACCAGCGAACGCCATAAAGACGATGTCTGTCCACTGTTTCATAATGTACGGTGCGCTCATCCAATAGATTGGGAATTGGAAAACGATGGTTTGCGCACGATTGACGATTTCTTTGTAAGTTTCGGGCGTTACAGGAAAATCGGCAATATTGACAACCTGCACGCCATCGACCTCAGATGCAGCTTTCGCGAGCGCAGCATTTGCTGTGCTTTTACTGAGATCAGGATGAGCAACCAACACGATTACGTTGGCATCTGTTTGCGGAATCACTTTCATACTATCGGTTTGATTTTCGTTGTTTATATCGTTTGTTTTGTTCGTTTGACATGCTGTAAAAATAAAGCAGCACAATGCGATTGCGATATATAGTATCTTTTTCATAATCAACTTGTTATAAGTTTTTGTTTAATCTTCTGCTGCAACCGTAAAACGTGTCTTGAGATGCGCTTTCTTTTCAACGTCATCGGCGATTGCGACAGCCATATCTGCCACGCTAATATCTGCAGGTTTACCTTCTTTATCGGTCATCACAAAGTCATCACCTACGCGATATTTTCCAGTGCGTTCGTAACTTACTTCACCACCAGCAAAAGAAGCTGGCGGACAGATAAACGACCAGTTTACATCGTTACGCGCGCGGAGGTCGTTCAGAAGATTGCGGGCTGCGTTGGCAACGGGATAAACGCTTGCAGGAAATTGCGGAACATCGACTAACTGAACGCCAGGAGCAACAAATAGACTTCCAGCGCCACCAACTATCAAAATATATGGTACATTGGCTTTCGCAGCAGCATCAACTATTGCGTTAGCGCCACGCGTGAAAAGTTCACCGTCAGTCCAATTTCCCGTAGAGAACGCAGATACGACTGCATCTGCACCTTCCAGATTTTTGTAGAAGTCATTGTCGAGCACATCTGCACGCACTGCGGTCACATTTTCATGCACCAAAACTTTTTCTGGCTTGCGAGCGATTGCTGTTACTTGATGACCACGATTGGCTAATTCTTTAACGACAGTGCTACCAACCATTCCTGTCGATCCGATTACTGTAATTTTCATTTTTATATTTGCGTTTTAGTTTGTTTTTACGAGTGCAAAGGTAGAGCGAAAAGCGCGAGATAGACTAAACAAATACACGCAAGAATTGAACAAATCGTCAGATTTTTGCGAAAAAACGTTGTTTTTCGTCAATATTTTGTACATTTGCGACAGTATGACGAAGAGAATTTTTGAAATCAATCAAGAAGAAATTATCCAACACGCGAGCATGACGATGAACGATGACTTTACGTTTTCGATGAGTCTGCTCATTGCGAGTACAACGTGGATAAAGAAAGGAATCCCTTACATGTTCGACCGCACGCAAGCGATAGAAGTGGTTAGCGGAACAGCGACTTACGAGATTAACTTGCGGCATTATACGTTTCAGAAAGGCGATTTAGCGATCGTTAGCGCCAATTCGATTTTGGAAATGACTGATTTCACGCCCGATTATTGCCTTCGCGCAGTTTCATTGAAAAGCGATGCAGACGTGGCGCCATACTGTATGCTCGTGAAAGCAACTGATACGACGATGGAGATTGGCGATAGTTATTTCGCGCTTATCGATGCGACGCTGAAACGTGGATTTAACGACGTAATCATTGACCATCTGACCGCAGCGCTACGCGAGGAAATCCTCGTGCTTTACAAATCGCAAGAGGCTGTATTGCATACCGCCAACAACCGCGCGCAAGACATTTTCAACAGGTTTCTTTCGCTCGTTAGTCAGTATTCATCGGAACAGCGGAATATTGCTTTCTACGCCGAACACCTGTTTCTGTCGCCCCGTTACTTGAGTTCCGTTATCCGAAACGTAAGCGGTAAGAGCGTAATGTATTGGGTTGAACTTTCAGTGATAAACAAGGCAAAAATAGCGCTACGCTATACGAACAAATCGATTGCGGAAATCGCACGCGACTTGCACTTCGACGAACAGACTACGTTTACGCGATTTTTCAAACGTATGACTGGCATGACGCCGAGTGCTGCAAGAGATTAAAAAAAATAGCGCGAACCACCATCGGAAGTTCGCGCCACCTTATTATATTATATATAGGATTTCGTTTTGTTCTACATCTTTCGCTTTTTCAAATATTGTTTTCCGAAAAAGCGTATGACGTCATCGACATTGATCCGAGCTGTTTGGCGACTTTCGTACAACGAAATAAAAGACTAACGCAGCAAGAGGTTGGCGCGTTCTACGGCATGCCAAAGATTGAAGCGCACTTCGGGATTTTCCTGTTCCATTTGCCAGAAAAGTTGTTTGAAGCGTTCGCGTTCGCTTTCGTGTTCAAACGGACAGTTTTTCAGTTGTTTAGGAAAATTTTCTGCAGCCGCAATTCGCTGGAGCGTTGCTTCGCGACAAAGGCAAAGCGGTCGGATGATCTGGAGCGGCATTTTGTCGAGATGAAGCACAGCAGGCATCGTGTCGAAACGCCCTTGTAGAAAAAGATTCATAAGCGTTGTCGTTAGCAAATCGTCTTGATGATGACCTAACGCTATCTTATTGAATCCTAATTGTTTAGCATAGTCGAACAACGCCTTACGACGATTCCACGAACAAAGGAAACAAGGTTGTTTTTCCGCATCGTTTCGCTGTTCGAAAGCAGCAGGAAGAATGGTCAAAGGCACGTGCAACTCGTCAGCAAACTGCTGCATCCAAGTTGCATCCGACTGGTATGGCGTTACTACCCTACCCTCCGCGTCTTTGATTTGCATGGTGACGTGAACCGCATGCACGCGAAATCGCGGTTTGAAGATACGCACGCGCTCGGCAAGTAAACGCAATAGGATGAGCGAATCCTTGCCACCGCTCACTGCAACGAGGATTTGGTCTTCGTCTTCAATGAGATGGTAATCGAAAATGGCTTTTGTAAATGCTTGATTGACCTTTTGCCAATCTTGTCGTAATGCATCAGAAGGCTGGTTCATTGCTCGACGTTTCCATATAAATCAAACTCGTCGCAATCGGTTATGCGTACGTTGTAGAATGTGCCGTAATGCAGTTGTCGAGTGCAAGGAATCAGAACTTCGGGATCGACTTCTGGCGAACTATACTGCGTGCGACCGATATAGAACTGATTCTCTTTTCGGTCGATCATCACGCGTTGCAAAGTTCCTACAAGCTGTTGCGTTTGCTCCGCACTGATTTCCTGTTGCAAAGCCATGAGTTGGTCGAGTCGTTGTTGTTTAATTTCAGGCGGAACATCGTCTTCGTAATGCGTAGCGCTGTAAGTTCCTTCCTCCTCTGAATAAGCGAAAGCGCCCATTCGCTCGAATTTCATGTCGCGAACAAACTGAAGCAGTTGCTGGAAATCGTCATCCGTCTCGCCAGGAAAGCCAACCATCAACGTTGTTCGCAGTGCAATATCAGGCACTTGCTCGCGGATGGTTTTCAGAAGTTGTAGCGTTTCGTCTTTTGTTACATGACGATGCATGCGCTGAAGCATGTTGTCGGAAATGTGTTGCAAAGCGATGTCGAGATAATGACACACGTTGGGTCGCTCGCGCATCACTTTAAGAAGTTCCATTGGGAAATCGTTGGGATAAGCATAGTGCAGACGAATCCATCTGATGCCTTTGATTTGCGCCAAACTATCAACTAATTCCGCAATGCGTTGCTTGTGGTAAAGATCTACGCCATAGTAGGTTAGTTCTTGTGCAATTACTTGCAGTTCTCGCACGCCTTGCGATGCTAATTGTTGTGCTTCAGCAATGATATCCTCGAATTTACGACTGCGGTGCGGTCCAGTAATGATGGGAATGGCGCAGTAAGCGCAGCGACGATTGCAACCCTCGCTGATACGCAAGTAAGCGTAATGACGTGGCGTTGTTAGAACACGCTCTTGCTTGCAATCTGAAACTGGCGCTTTGCCAAGATCGTGGAGTAACTCTTTGTAATTGAACTTCCCATAAAACTTATCCACTTGTGGAAGCTCAGCTTCTAATTCTTTTTGATAGCGTTGTGAAAGGCAACCCATGACATAGAGTTTTCGCAAGTGACCCTGCTGTTTTTGTTCAATGAGTTGCAAAATCATGTCAATGCTTTCTTGCTTGGCACTCTCTATAAAACCACACGTGTTTACTACGGCAATTTCGCCTTTCACTTGTTTTGCGTCATGAACGCAGTGATAACCGTTTTCCTGAAACTGACGCATGAGCAACTCGCTGTCAACTAAATTCTTAGAGCAGCCCATTGTTATCACATCCACTTGATTTCTGCGCATGGAAGGACAGCTTATCGTTTGAAAAGAGAATCTACAAATTCGCGTCGATTGAACAACTGAAGATCATCGATGCCTTCACCTAAACCAATGTATTTAACTGGCACTTTAAGTTGGTCACTTATGCCGATAACTACACCACCCTTTGCCGTACCGTCAAGCTTTGTAATTGCCAATGAAGAAATTGGAGTTACAGCAGCAAACTGGCGCGCTTGCTCGAATGCATTCTGACCTGTAGAGCCATCTAATACGAGCAGAACTTCATCAGGTGCTTCGGGCAATATCTTCTTCATAACATCCTTGATCTTCTTTAGCTCGTTCATCAAGCCCACTTTGTTGTGCAAACGACCTGCAGTATCGATGAGAACGACGTCGGCATCATTGGCTTTTGCTGATTGGAGTGTGTCAAAAGCAACACTTGCAGGATCAGCGCCCATCTGTTGTTTCACTACAGGCACGCCAGCGCGTTCTCCCCAAATGCATAGTTGTTCTACTGCAGCAGCACGGAAAGTGTCGGCAGCGCCAAGATAAACTTTCTTGCCTGCTTGCTTAAATTTAACTGCAAGTTTTCCGATGGTAGTTGTTTTTCCTACGCCATTAACTCCAACAACTAAAATGACGTAAGGTTTGTGTGTGGTTGGTAAATCAAAATCTGCCATGTCTTCCGCATGGTTTTCCAACAATAATGCTTCGATTTCTTCGCGTAGAATGTTGTTGAGTTCGCTTGTCGAAACATATTTATCGCGCTGTACACGTTCTTCGATTCGCTTGATGATTTTCAGCGTTGTGTCAACACCGACATCGCTCGTAATAAGTACCTCTTCGAGATCGTCTAAAACTTCATCATCAACTTTTGATTTGCCTGCAACAGCACGCTGTAACTTTGAAAAAACACTCTCTTTGGTCTTTTCCAAACCCTGATCGAGCGTTTCCTTCTTTTTTTTATTAAAAATACCGAAGACACCCATAATAGATAAAATTTTATCGCGTGCAAAGATAGTGGAAGGAACGCAAAAAGCAAAGAAATAGCTCGTTTTTGTTTGATTTTCAATGAGTAAGCGACGTTTTTTAGTCGTTGAACGAGCAAAATAATGTGACGAAATGGAATAAAAAAAAGTGGTTTCCAAAATTTCAGGAAACCACTTTCTTTATGGTAAAGCAATGTGCTGCATCGATAGTTTAGTTGTTTACCGAACCGCCAACAATGTCGAGCAATTCGCTTGTAATAGCTTGCTGACGACTCTTGTTGAATTGCAAGTTCAGTTCGCGCAACAATTCGTCGGCATTGTCTGTTGCCGTTTGCATAGCAACCATTCGCGCAGCGTGTTCTGATGCGTTGCTGTCGAGCAATGCGGTGTAAATCATCAAATGCGCAAGTTTAGGAATCAGTTTGCCTAAGACTGTATCCATGTCCGGTTCGACAATGAAGTTGTCGTTAAGCGGTTTAGCTTCCTCGTGCTTCTTTTCTTGCTTTTGTTGCTTCTTTTTAAGATATTCTTGCGCCTTTTTCGTAACCACATTTGTTGTCAAATCACGCTCTTTATCTTCATCCAATTCTGATTGGAGGTCGAATGGGAGGAAGGTTTTACGCGTAAGAATTTGACTTCCTGCGCTCTTGAAGTGATGATAGAACATTTCTACCCTATCTATCTCTCCTTCAGCGAATTGGCGAAGCAATGTGCTGGCGATGTTGATGCACTCTTGAACGTTAGGTTTGTCGGCTAATTCAGTGAAATCGCCTGCAGATTGATAGCCGAGTTTATCGACTTTTTCTGCCACTTTACGTCCAATCGGATAGATAATGATGTTTTCCTTGCCGAGATCTTTATATTCCTCGAGCGCATGCATCATCATCTTGATTATATTTGCATTGAAACCGCCACACAAACTGCTATTCGAACTATATACAACAAAGGCTACGCGATGTACTTTGCGCACATCGTCGTAGGGAGTGTTGTTTTCGGCTTCTGAAGCAAGGAATGTTTTGAGGATATGCTCAAGCAACGTCTCGTAAGGCAGCATGTTTCCAATCATCACTTGTGCGCGATGGAGTTTGCTTGATGCAACCATCTTCATCGCACTCGTGATTTTACGGGTGCTGTTTACGCTGGAAATGCGATTTTTTATTTCCTTTAGTGACGGCATAAGCTTTACGATTTATACAGACCTGCGATATCTGCCATTACTTGTTCGATGCAATTTGTTGCTTCATCGGTTAACTTGCCACTTTGCAGTGTTTCAATAACGTCAGCGTGTGCATTACGCATCTTGTCGAGGAATGTATCTTGGCATTCGCGCACTTTATCGACTGGAACATCGTGCATCAGACCATGAACGCCGCAATATAGGATAGCGATTTGCTCACCTACAGGCATCGGGCTGTATTGTGGCTGAATCAGAAGCTGATTGTTCTTTCGACCTCTATCGAGCGTCATTGCGGTAACTGCGTCCATGTCGCTCGAGAACTTCGAGAATGATTCCAGTTCGCGATATTGTGCCATATCGATTTTAAGTGTTCCAGCAACTTTCTTCATTGATTTCACTTGCGCAGAACCACCAACACGCGACACAGATATACCAACGTTGATTGCAGGACGGAAACCTTGGTTGAACAAGTCAGTTTCAAGGTAAATCTGTCCATCAGTAATAGAAATCACATTCGTTGGAATATAAGCGGAAACGTCGCCTGCTTGGGTTTCGATGATTGGCAAAGCGGTTAACGAACCACCACCTTTCACGTGACCTTTCATGCATTCAGGAAGATCGTTCATTTGCTCTGCAACTTCCTGCTGGTCATTGATTCGAGCAGCACGTTCAAGCAGACGTGAGTGCAAATAGAATACGTCACCAGGATATGCTTCGCGACCTGAAGGACGACGAAGAATCAATGATACTTCACGATAAGCAACCGCCTGTTTTGACAAGTCGTCATAGACAACAAGCGCTGATTCGCCTCTATCGCGGAAATATTCACCGATAGCTGCACCTGCGAACGGAGCATAATATTGCATTGCGGCAGGATCTGCAGCAGTTGCGCTAACAACGATTGTATATGGCAGCGCGCCATGCTCTTTCAGCGTTTGAACAAGCGCTGCAACGGTTGATGCTTTCTGTCCAATAGCAACGTAAATGCAATATACAGGTTTGCCTGCTTCGTAGAAACTTTTCTGGTTGATGATTGTATCGACAGCAATCGCTGTTTTACCAGTCTGACGGTCGCCAATGATGAGCTCACGTTGACCTCTTCCGATTGGAATCATTGAATCGACAGCTTTCAAACCAGTCTGCAATGGTTCCTTAACGGGCTGACGATAGATTACACCTGGTGCTTTGCGATCGAGAGGCATCTCGAATGAATCGGAAAAATCGATATCACCTTTGCCATCGATTGCTTGTCCGAGAGGGTTAATGACGCGACCGAGCATGTTATCATTTACACGGATAGAAGCAATGCGGTGTGTGCGTTTTACAACTTGACCTTCCTTGATTCCAGATGTTGGACCGAGCAAGATACAACCCACATTATCTTCTTCCAAGTTCATGACTATCGCCATCGTGCCATTCTCAAACTCAAGAAGTTCGTTTGCTTCAGCATTGCGAAGACCATAGATTCGAGCAACACCATCACTCACTTGAAGCACGGTGCCCACTTCTTCGAATTTGGTTCCACTGCTGATGCCTTGTAATTGCTTCAAGAGCACTTCAGACACTTCGCTGGGTTTAATTTTATCTGACATTTTTAATTTTTAAAACTTAAGCAATACTTGGTTTTCTTTTACTTTTTTAATTCTGCGAGTACAGTCTTCAGTTTATTTTTCACGCTGGCATCCATGCGGTAAGTATCATAATCGAGAATGAAACCACCGATGATTTCAGGATCAACTTCAGTCTGGAACTCAACAGTTTTATGAGTCTTATTCTCCACAAGCTGCTTGATGCGCTGTTCTATTTCAGGCGTAGCAGCAGTTGCAGTGATAAGTTTTCCAAGGGTGATATTTTTCTGTTGTCGGTAAAGTGTAACATAAGAGGCAGCCATGAATTGCAGACTTTTTTCGCGTCCTTCTTTGAGAACCAAATCAATGAAACGATTTGTTTGTTCAGAAGGATCTTTTCCTGCTGCAGTCTTCAGCAATTCTGATTTGGTTTTGCTGTCCAGCATTGGATTTTCTATCGTCTGCCGCAATTCAGGAACCTGAAGATAACTCTCTACGATAGTTTCCATTTCCATAAAGACCTTATCTTCCTGCTTTGCTTCAGTCGCGCTTTTCAATAATGCACGAGCATATCTTACGGATATAACGCCTGAATCCATAGCTATTTACGCTTTATTTTCTTCAACAGAAATATCATCCAGCAGTTTATTGATCATATCCATTTGCGTCTGCTCACCAGAGAGTTTCTCGCGAAGAATTTTCTCGGCGATTTGGACTGACAAGTCGGCAACTTGCGAGCGGATGTCACGCATTGCGTTCTGTTTTTCTGCAGCAATTTCTGTTCTTGCTTCAGAAAGCAATCGCGCTCCTTCTGCTTTAGCTTGTTGCTGGGCGTTTTCGACCATCGTTTCTCGCGTTTGCGAAGCTTCTTTCAGAATGTTCGCTTGTTTTTCGCGAGCGTTTTGGATAATCGTTTCTCCCTCTTGCTGAATGTTTGCCAATCGTTCATTTGCCTCGTGCGCTTTACGAAGACTGTCGTCTATGTAATTCTTGCGGTCGTTTACCATCTTGATGATAGCAGGAAAACCGAATTTCGCGAGCACGAAGAAAACTACCAGAAAAGCAAGCAACATCCAGAACAGGAGTCCCAAGTCTGGTGTCAGAATGGATGGCAAATTTAATGAATCCATCTGCTACTTTTTGATTAAAATTAGATAAGGAATGCGCAAGCTGCGATAGCAAACAGAGCACAACCTTCAACGAATGCTGAAGTAAGAATCATGTTTGATTGAATTTTTCCACTTGCTTCAGGTTGGCGTGCGATGGCGTCCATAGCTTGTCCACCGATTTTTCCGATACCAATACCTGCACCAATTGTTGCAATACCTGCTCCAAGACCGCAGCCAAGCTGTGCAAGGCCTTCAGCGGCTAATAAAGTTGATAAAATCATAATTGTAAATGTTTTAGTTATTATTAATAATTAAATATGTGTCGTATATGTTTTTGATTTTGATTTATTCAGCATGTTCTTCTTTGTGAGCGAGTCCAATAAATACTGCACTCAACATCGTAAATACGTATGCTTGGATGAAAGCGACAAGCAACTCCAAGCAGTTCATAAACAGAAGCATGATGAAACTAAAGAGGTTCAATCCGAGTCCGAAACCTACGCCCATCGTCCATCCAAGGAAGATAACGCAAGTGAAACTCAATATCACAGCGTGACCAGCCATCATGTTGGCGAAAAGACGAATCATCAGAGCGAATGGTTTCGTGAAGACGCCAAAGAGTTCGATAACAGGCATCACTGGAATTGGGTAAGCTTTCAAGAACAAGGGTACATCTGGCCAGAATATCTCCTTCCAATATTCTTTGTTTCCAAATAGATTGATTGCCAACATCGTGCAAAGCGCGAGGAAGAACGTGATGTTAATGTTACCAGTCACGTTTGCGCCAGCTGGGAAGATAGGAATCAATCCCAAGAGGTTAGTTGTTAGGATAAAGAAGAAAATGGTTAAGAGATATGGTGCATATTTCTGCGCATGTGGTTCTGGTATAGAACTTTTGATAACATCGTCGTAGATGGTCATAACGATCATCTCCATCGCACCAACAAAACCTTTCGGCGCTTCACTTGACGCATCACGTTTTTTATACCATCGTGCACAATAAATGAAAATGATAGACAGCAAAAGTACAGCTATCCATATTGCGGCAACGGTTTTCGTGATACTCAAATCGATTGGTCGTTTAACCGATCCGTCAGGCATCTTTTCGTAGATCTTACCATGTTTTTCGGCGTTGAAGAAGAATGGTTCTGGCAGATTCTTTGGCATGCCAACAAACCATTTTCCAGTCTGACTACTACGCACAATCACAGGCAATGGAATGCTAATGTGCTTTCCTTTATACGAAACGATATGCCATTCGTAAGCATCGGACAAGTGTTCGAGCACGATTTCAGGAATATTCAATTCCGATTCCTGCTCTTCGGCTTGCGCTCCAATTGGTACGAAGATGAGCAACAATGCGCAAATAATGTATTTGATGTGTTTCATTTTTGAGTCCATACAAATTTTAAACATCACTGCTGTTTGGCAGCTTTCGAGAAAAAGATGGTTGTAAAGATGAGTAATACGGCATAATATGCTGCAAAGACGAGAAAGAATGGCAACATGGCGTCCCTACCTTTTATTATATAATAAATAAGCATCACGAACAATGCAAAAAGCATACGAAATCCTGATGCAGCGGTGTAGAACGTTGGCAAATTTTCGGCATTCTTCTCGCTGACTTTGCGCCATATTATTGCTTCAGCGGCAGAAACAATCAATGCAAACACAGCTGATATAACTACAGGCAGAATCAGTTGGTTTTGAAACCAAATGCTGATGGCTAAAAAGAATAGCAACGTCAGACCTGCAATCAACCAGAGTGACTGCTTAAAATATTTCTTGCTCGCTTTTCTTACGTTCATCGTTCTTTACAATTCTGAGTTCAGTTCAGCGCAAATGCTAACCATATTTTTCTTTACTTCAACAAAACCGCCAGCAATCGCAAGTTGATGTTTGCCGTCGGCTGCAGCATATTCTACGGTTCCTGTTTCAAGCAGAGAAATAATTGGCGCATGGTCGGGAAGAATTTCAAAACTACCAACAACGCCTGGCACGATAACACTTGCTACCTCGCCATCAAACTCTACTTTCTCAGGAGATACGATTTTCAGATTCAAAGCCATACCTTATCCTTTTGCTGCTTCCATCAGTTTCTTGCCTTTTTCAATAGCGTCTTCTATTGTACCAACATTCAAGAACGCTTGTTCTGGAAGATCATCGACTTCTCCGTCAAGAATCATGTTAAATCCTTTGATGGTGTCTTCAATCTTAACCATTACGCCAGGAACGCCAGTAAATTGTTCTGCTACTGCGAAAGGTTGTGATAGGAATCGCTGTACTCTACGAGCACGGTTCACAGTAAGTTTGTCTTCATCCGACAATTCATCCATACCCAGAATGGCGATAATATCTTGCAACTCTTTGTAGCGCTGCAGGATTTGCTTAACACGCTGCGCGCAATCGTAGTGTTCTTTTCCTACAATCAGTGGATCAAGAATACGAGACGTTGAACCAAGTGGGTCAACGGCTGGGTAAATTCCCAATTCCGTAATCTTACGAGAAAGTTCTGTCGTAGCGTCCAAGTGGGTGAACGTGGTTGCTGGTGCTGGGTCAGTTAAATCGTCTGCTGGAACATAGACTGCCTGTACTGAAGTAATAGAACCTTTCTTTGTCGAAGTGATTCGCTCTTGCATCGCGCCCATTTCTGACGCCAGAGTCGGTTGATAACCTACTGCAGACGGCATTCGACCCAACAATGCACTAACTTCTGAACCTGCTTGAGTGAAACGGAAAATATTATCGATAAAGAAAAGAATGTCGGCTGCTGAACCATCTTTGCCACCATTATCGCGGAATTCTTCGGCTACGGTCAGACCAGACAAAGCCACTGAAGCGCGAGCTCCAGGAGGTTCATTCATCTGTCCATAGACAAGCGTTGCTTGCGATTTCTTTAGTTCCTCAGGATCAACGAGCGACAAATCCCATTTGCCTTCATCCATCGCTTGTTTGAACTTATCGCCATAGCGAACTACTCCACTCTCAATCATTTCGCGAATCAAGTCGTTACCTTCACGGGTACGCTCTCCAACGCCAGCGAACACTGAGTAACCGTTGTGTCCCTTTGCGATGTTGTTGATAAGCTCCATGATAAGCACCGTCTTTCCTACACCTGCACCACCGAAAAGACCAATTTTTCCACCTTTCATATAAGGTTCGAGCAGGTCGATCACTTTGATACCCGTAGCGAGCATCTCTTTACGAGTAGAAAGCTCGTCAAACTTTGGCGCCTCGCGGTGAATTGGATATGCACCTTGCATGTCGAGTTCTTTCATACCATCGATTGGCTGACCGATAACGTTCAGCATACGACCTTTAATCTGTTCTCCTGCGGGCATCAAGATAGGAGATCCCAATGGCACTGCTTCAAGACCGCGTTGCAGACCGTCGGTATTGTCCATCGCAACGCATCGAACAGTATCTTCGCCGATGTGTTGTTGAACTTCAACAATCAGGTCTTTGCCATCGGGGCGCTTAATTTTCAGTGCCTCATAAATCTTGGGCAAGACTTTCTCTGCATCTTGACCTTGCGTATCGAAATAAACGTCGATAACAGGACCGATAATCTGAGAAATGTGTCCTTTAATTTCTGACATAATGTATTATAATTTTTTATTTATTGAATAGTCTGTTTTTCTACAAAGCGTAAGGTTACGCCGCAAAAGTAGGAAAAAATATTTACTTTATATACTTAATTCGTCTAAAACTTCTATTAATTTTCTATCGAATGGTTTATCGCTACGAATGGCTTCTGCAAGTGGTACGTAGTCAATTTCATTGTTTCTGATGCCAACCATCACGTTTCGTTGTCCTTGCATAATGGCTTCTATCGCTGCTTGACCTGTTCGCGACGCTAAGATGCGGTCATGCGCTGACGGACGACCGCCACGCTGCAGGTGTCCAAGGATTGACACGCGTACATCAAACTGCGGGAATTCTTTCTTAACGCGATCGGCATAGTAAAGAGCGCCACATTTTTTGCTTTCTGATACAATAACAATGCAACTCTTCTTAGATTTTCTAACACCTCGTTCCATGAAGCGCGCCAACTGGTCAACGTCGGTGCTATCTTCAGGAATTATCGCTGCCTCTGCACCACATGCAATCGCACTGTTTTGCGCCAAGAATCCAGCGTCACGTCCCATCACTTCAACAAAGAAGATTCGCTCGTGACTTTGTGCAGTATCGCGAATTCGGTCAACGCAATCGATAATTGTATTCAGTGTAGTATCGTAGCCAATCGTTGAGTCAGTGCCGTAAAGATCGTTATCGATGGTTCCAGGTAGTCCAATGCAGCGCACATCGTATTCTTGTGCAAACTCCATAGCACCAGTTAGCGAACCATTTCCACCAATAACAACCAGCGCATCAATCTTATGCTTTTTCATCGTCTCGTACGCCTGACGTTTTCCTTCTGCAGTCATAAAACGTTTCGAGCGCGCTGTCTTCAGAATTGTACCGCCCAGCATGATAATGCCACTCACGTTTTCGGTAGTAAAGTCTTCTATTTCGCCATTGATCAAGCCTTCGTATCCGCGATAGATGCCTTTAATCTTAAATCCATTGCAAATACCAGCGCGGGTCACCGCACGGATAGCAGCATTCATACCTGGCGCGTCGCCACCTGACGTCAATACGCCAATAGTTTTTACTTTTGTCATAATCTATTTTTGTGTGTTTATATTGTCAATGTATAAATCGCCCACATCGCAATCAGTCCAAGCAAACTCGAAAGCAATGCTTTCCAACCGACGTTGCGGAAGAACCAACCGATATGCATGCGTTCGCTGATGAGCAATGCTACGCCACTCATCGATCCTACTGCTAAAACATTTCCGCCAACAGCGGTTGCGTAAGCAATAACCTTCCAGAAAATATCGCCTTGCGCTATCGCAGCTTCTTCGCCTATTGAAATGGCAGCCATAGCCGACGCGAAATTGTCGAGTATCGTGCTCAACGAACCTGCTATCACGCCTTCCAACCAAACGTTTGATACGTAGTTCTCAAATTGTTCTGATAGGAATTTCATTGCACCGATTTCAGTTAGAACGCCAAGTGATAGCATGACGCCAAGAACAAATAGAATCATCTGCACGCTGCCATACTTTAGCACATCGGGCAACGTGTTTCGTGATCGGTGATCGGTGTGGAAAAAGCGTCGATTGATGAATTCGTTTACAATCCATAGTACACCCAAAACGCAAATCGCGCCAAGGAATGGACTCAAGTGCGTGATATTGTGGAATGTTGGAATAAACCACAATCCGCCAATGCCGACTATCAAAAATATCATGCGTTCCCACGCGCTCAATCGTGCATCATCGCCACGATAGGGCATCATGCTGAAACTGCATTCTATGCGCTCGGGCAACATCCTGCTCAAGAGATAGATTGGCAGACTCCATGCAATCAGACAGGGAACAAGCAAAGTGAGCGAATAATCCGTAGCCGTTACGGCTTCCATATTCCAAAGTACAAGTCCCGTTGGGTCACCTATCACCGTCAGAGCGCCTCCACAGTTTGCGCTAATAACGATTGCCGATCCGAAAACCATGCGATCGCGACGCGACGATATCACACTGTGCATGATTCCAAGCATCATCAGCGTCGTAGTCAAGTTATCGAGATTGGCAGAGATAAGGAATGTAACGACAGAGAGCCACCACAGCATCGTAGCACTGCGACGACTCTTCATCAGATAGCGCACAAAATCAAAGCAACCATTCATCGAGAGAATCTCAACGATGGTCAATGTGGCTAAAAGAAACAAGACTGTCTCGGATGTTCTGCCGACATATTTCAAAAATACATGCTGCGAAATATAGTCTTTCACCACACTACTCGTGGCGCGAGCGTCTCCCAAGAAATCGGCGTAGTCTAATCCATGTTGGGCTGACACAAAATCGGCGCCCCAACATATATAAAGCACCCAACCAACAGCACACATAAAAACGGCAACCGCGCTCTTGTTGATGCCCGACCAATAAGACGTGCCAATGAGCAGGTAACCTAAAACAATAATCGCTACAATCAGAATAGCCATAATGAGTGCTTATTTTTGCAAAACGTTGCAAAGAGAATCGGCGTGCTTTACCTTTCCTCGCTGCGAAAATAACATTTTTTTCTGAACGCCACAAAAATAATACACTTTCTTTTAATATAATAAGGTAAGAAATGACAAAAAGAACGCAAAAAAAGGCATTTTCTTACAACAAATGCACAAAACACAGCGACCAATTGTGCAAAAACAACAATGGAGAAACCATTTTCAGGATTCTCCATTGTGCTTTATAAAATTAGATTATATGAAATCATTTTCGATTACATCACCCCATCTTCGCGAAGCTTCAACTGCCATTTCCAAGCTGATGCAAGCACATCTTCGAGTGGCGTTTCAGCTTTCCAACCCAACACTTTGTTGGCGCGATCTACGTTGCCCCAAACTTTCTCGATATCGCCTTCGCGACGTGGAGCGTATGCCCAGTTCACTTTTACGCCTGTTGCCTTTTCGAAACCCTCGACAACTTCGAGCGTTGAAACGCCTTTTCCAGTTCCAATGTTAAAGTATTCAATCGGTTCTGTGTCTTGATCCAACACGCGAGCCATCGCTTTCACGTGCGCTTTAGCTAAATCGACAACGTAGATATAGTCTCTGATGCACGTTCCGTCAGGAGTATCGTAGTCGTTGCCGAAGATTTTAAGCTGTTTGCGTATGCCAATGGCGGTTTGCGTAACGAATGGAATCAGATTCATTGGCACGCCGTTTGGCAATTCACCAATCAGCGCCGTAGGATGTGCACCTATCGGATTAAAGTAACGCAATATAATCGATTTGATCGGTGCTCCGCTATGGATATAGTCTTGAATAATTTCTTCGTTAATCTGTTTGGTGTTGCCGTATGGCGAGAGCGCTTTCTGAATAGGCGCATCTTCGGTCACAGGAAGGTTCTCTGGCGATGGCTGACCATAAACGGTGCAGCTGGATGAAAAGATGATGCCTTTCACGCCATACTTTGGCATCAGCTCAAGCAGGTTTAAGAGTGACGTTACATTGTTCCGATAATACAACAATGGCTTTTCAACACTCTCGCCTACTGCTTTAGAAGCGGCAAAGTGTATAATTCCCTCAATATCAGGGTATTTCTGAAAAACGGCTTCAGTAGATTCTAAGTCTTTAAGATCGACATTTTCAAACGCAGGACGCTCACCTGTAATCTTCTCAATACCATCGAGAACCTCAATCTTCGAGTTCGACAAATTGTCAACAATCACAACACGATAGCCTGCCTGCTGCAACTCAACCGTAGTATGCGAACCTATAAAACCCGTACCACCAGTTACAAGAATAGTCTGTTTCATATAATAACCTATTTTATATAAAAGTCGAAAAAAAGTTACCGCAAATGTACAATTATATTTTCATACTATGACCCTTTTACAGCAAAAAAACCTTCTTTTTTTACTGCATTTCGCACAAAAAGCACTAATTTTGCAAAAACAGATAAAAGCGCTATGAAGTTCACAGAGCAAACCGAACAACAATTAGAGAGAGTTATCAACAAAATTGCACAGAAATTCCCGAACAGTGAAGATGCAACAATTTTCACAGACATCCATCTGTGCGTCTCGCAAGAGAGCGGTGAGATGCTCGCCTACGACGATGACGAACAGGAAATCACGCGTTGCGTTGTCGAACAATGGATTGACAACCAAGACGAGGATTTCTACGAACAAATTACTAACGAATTGCGAAAAAAACTCGCAACAATGAGCAACACAATCAACCAAATGGGAATCGTCAAACCATTTAGTTTTGTCCTCGAAAACGACGACCACGAATCTATCTCCGAGCTCTACGTTGCCGACGACGACACAATCATCGTAGGGGAAGACTTGATGCAAAACCTCGAAGAAGATCTGGACAATTTTATCAACGAACTACTGAAAGAGGACTAACAAAACCAAATCGGAAAACATAAGAAATAAATTGCAAAATAAAAGAGCGGGACTTAAGTCTCGCTCTTATTTTTTCGTGCTTATCGTTCAACCGACTCCCCTAACGGCTTTCCGTCAGCGTCTTTCCAGTCAACCCAGCCGTTGGATGGGCGACCTAAAAACATACTTGACGCGCCACTCGGAGATGAAAAAGCGCAATCTTCTTTCAACGTGATTTGATGGCTCGTTACTTCGCAGTGTTCCGCGATGAATTTGTTGCGCGATTCAACATTTGCATACGAACTAACGACTTTTGTCGCCATCGTTGAACCTTTCAAAACAATGAGTTGTTTTGCTGTTTCATCGTAACGCGCTTTTGCTTCGCATGGTCTGTCTTCCGCTCCATGAATAAAGAAAAGTTGCTTTGCTGTGTTTTCAATTTCTTTTTGCGGTAAATCGAAAATTTTGCAACCACAAAAGCGTGCCAAAAGCAATATATCGCGAAAGAAAACTTCCATATCATTCACGCGGAAAGGCGCTATATTCGGGCGTTTTGGGTTGTTTCCATTCAGCAAATCGCAACTTTCAACTTCCGAAGCGCTTTTAATTCCGAGATATTCCAAGAACTTAACATCGTCGCCGTATATCTTGTGATTGTCGGAAATGAAAACCAGTGCTGTATTCCAAAAGTCTTTCTTTTGTACATGGTCGTTTTTGCGATTGGAGAAATCGGTTGTGTGACCGATATACGCTTGCGGTCGCTTGGCGTTTAAGTCATCGATGAGAATATAAAATGCAGGTTGTCCTGCTATATCTTCGATTGCGTTTGCCAGATTGATTTCTTCGCGCGGAATTACGTACAAATGGCAAGTCGAGTTTGCACCGAGATAAACGTCGCGTGCGCCATCGAGCGTGCCATCGATTAACTCTGTATGGATAGTGAATGATTTTCCGTTTACTTTCATCTATGTTTGAGTTTTTTATTCTACATGAATTGGCGGTTTATAGGTCGTCTGAACTTCTTAATTCTGTTTTTATACTATTTATGTAATCATGATACGACAAACACACTCGTGGATTAGAACCAGAACTAAGTTGAAAATTAATCATATTCAATCGAATTGCACCAACCGGAGCTTGCCAAGAAGTTGAATAATGACATCTATCATTCTTAAGTTCAATAAATTTTGAATAATCATCATTAACATTCTTATTGTCAAAATATTCTTCTACTTTGGATGGAATGTCATACTTTGCAGTTAAATGTCGCTTAAGAGCATCATATAAAGTCAAAATATTACTCCAACTAGAGGATTCCGGAAAATAAACATTAACTGAACAAAGACAGTTATGCGGAGCATATAAAGATATAATACAATCTTGAGCAAAAAATTTACCTGAATATACTTTTTCAGCTACCACTTCTTTCATTCCCTTTTGCGTGACTAATTTTTGTCCGAATTGTGCAGGCGTTCCGTCGATTGGGATTCCCATAAACTTCATGTGTTCTTGCGCATTTCCAGTGAGTGGCAACGCGATGAGAATGAGTGCAAATAAAAACTTTTTCATAGGTCGTTTGGTTTTTAATGGGTTCAACTAATTTTTTCTCCCCTTAGGGTTAGAAATGGATTTCATTGACAAATATAATGAAAAGTTATGGGTTGGCGAAGAAAATGCATAAAATTTTGCAAATTTATGCATAAAATGCGGTCGGAAATGGGCAGTTTTCGGGCGAAAAAATGGCGTTTTTGAAATGTTAAAAGCGACAATTAGAGATGCCCTTTTTTGATTTTTTTCGACCATTCGCATGGTTGGTCGATGCAAAAAGGCTGTTTAGAAATCTATTTCACGTGAGATAAATTTCTATCTCACGTAAGATAATTTTCTATCTCATATCATTTTAATTTTTTTAACAAATGAGATTTCGCGAAAATCTGCGTTCAAAAANTTGCGATTTAACATTTCAAAAAACGCCAAAATTGGTAGAAACCTACCGAAAAATTGTTCTATATGTAGTTTTAACGTATGTATTTTTTTGTGAAAAAGCGCGATTTCGAGAAAAAATGTCGCGTTTTTTCTGAACGCAGTTTTTGTGCAAAATTTTGTTAAACCAATACGCGAATTTGTCAGGATTTTTTACCGAAAATCGCTCTCGTTTTTATGCATAAATTTTTGCATAAAAATACGAGGAAAAGCTATTGAAAACTTTTCCTCGCACGCGCGCGTTATTATAATAATGTGTATGTTTTCGTTTTGCGTCTCGATGGTTTAGAGCGTTACTTTCTTCTTTGCGCCTTTGCTTTCATTGCTCAGCCGATCGAGAGCCGTTACGACGTAAGTGTATTTCGTTTTTCCGTCAACGCGAGGCAAGCGATACATCGTCTCGGGCGTGATGGTTACGATTTTCGTTGGGTCATCCAGATTGATAGTTTCGCCTTGCGCAAAGCGATAGAGCACGTATCGCACTGCCCGATCGTTCCACGATTTTCCTTTCGGTGCAGTCCAGAACAATATCTGACCGTCGCGCGTCCATACTGGAGCGACTTTGCGCGGCTTTTTAGGTGCTTTATCGTCGAGGAACGGCATACGCGGTTGGAGAGCTGGGTTCTTCCAATAATTATTGCGCAGCAACGAGCCGTAGTTTCCAACGTTATCCACTGCTGCTTTAGCGTACCACAGCACTGTTCCTTTTACGTTAGGAAGTTGGTCGTGCAGTTTCATTTTGGCAGGCAGTTGATGGAAATTTGGATTTTGCAAGTCCGAATATTTCACTGTACGTTCAACATCTTCGCCGATATACAAAGGACGTTTGCCGCAATAGCGATTCCACCATTTAATGAGCGTTTCGTAGTCGGCTACTTTATAACCAATCTGCCAGTAAAGCTGTGGAACGCAATAGTCGATCCATCCATTGTTGACCCACATCAGCACGTCAGCGTAGAGGTCGTCGTAGTTTTGAAGTCCACTTGTTGCGCTTCCGTTTTTTGGATCACTTTTTTCGTTGCGATAGATGCCAAAAGGCGAAACGCCAAACTTCACCCAAGGTTTGCGTTTATGGATTGTTTCGCCGAGTTCTTTTATGAAAAGATTAACGTTATAACGTCTCCAGTCGCCTTTACTCAGTCCATTACTGTTCTGACGATATTGCGCGTCGTCTGGAATTTGCTGTCCTGCGGCTGGATAAGGATAGAAATAGTCGTCGATATGCAGTCCATCGATATCGTAACGCTCGACAATGTCATCGACCACTTGGCAGATATAGCGTCGGTTTTCTTCTATTCCAGGATTGAGAATGAGCAGTCCGTCGTAGGCAAAGACGCGCTCGGGATGAACGTTTGCAATATGATTGGCAGCCAAACGAGTGGTTGTTTTTGTTCGTGCACGATAAGGATTGATCCAAGCATGCAGCTCCATGCCACGCTTATGGCATTGATCGATCATCCATTGTAGTGGATCCCAATAAGGACTCGGCGCTTTGCCCTGCGTTCCCGTTAAGAAACGACTCCAAGGCTCGATGTTGCTCTCGTAGAGCGCGTCACATTCGGGTCTAACTTGAAAGATTATGGCGTTCGCGCCATCTTTCTGCAATTCATCAAGTTGATAGGATAACGTGCGCTGCATCGTTTCGGTTGATAAACCTTGGAATTGTCCGTTTACACACTGGATCCACGCGCCGCGAAACTCTCTTTTTGGTCGTTGTGCTTGCGAAGTAAGCGAAAAAAGCAAGCAGATAGACACAGCAAGAGCGGTGATAAGATTGGTTTTCATAAAGATAAGAAAGTAAGTTGATGGTGCGAAGATATAAAAAAAGCGCAATAAATGCGAAAGAAGCGTGCGTTTTTTGCGTCGTTCGCAGGTTTGCGATGTTATTTCACAAGCAAAAAAGAAGCAGGCAACCTTCCCAATGTTGTGAAGACTGCCCGCTATGAAAAAGGAGTATTATTCGTTATTAAAATTTATAACCAAGTGTGAACAGCAATTGACTGCGTTTGTTGTTTACTTCAACAGGATCTGCGTAGTTCTCTACGTAATCGGTATCTGTTGTAGCGCCATAGGAAGCGTCCATGAATGGATGGAATTCTCCTTTCTGTGAAGTATATTGATAAGCAATATCCCAGAGGAAATGGTTGCCTACGTTGCCACCGAGACCGAGCGTAAAGCGATGCGTATCTTGCCAGTTTGTGTAGTCAGCTGTTGATGAATAATAAATTCCCGGAGACTCAACAAGCGAGCCGTTCTCGTAAGCGCCTTTTGCAGCACTCTTGCTGAAGATTGGCGAAACGTAGTTGTAACCAGCGCGAAGTGCGAGTTGTGGAATTACTTTATATTCAAGACCGAGCTTAAGCGTAGAAACGCCTTTCAGAGTTTGCTTTGCGTGCTCGTTCATGTCTGCATCTTTCGATGTTTCATCGTATGCATAACCTGTCCAATAGTCGTAATACGAATCTTCGATGATGCGTGTGTTCATTGTTCCATAGTCTTGGAATTCGTAAACTGCGCCAAGTGCGAGTTTCTTTCCTACGGTATGACCTACGCTAAGCGCGAATTTCCACGGTGTGTACATGCGGAAATCATACGCTGAGCCGACATACTGACCATTTGATGCAGAAGTAGAACTTTCTGAAGTTAAGTCATAATAGGTAGGTGATGTAATTGCGAGACCAATGCGGAAAGGAGAAGTTTCGATTGGACGGAAAATAGCGCCGATTTTAACGTCTGCACCTTGTCCGTGTATTCTTCTGTGGTCGCGAATCGTTTGCTGAGAACCGAGAACCGATGTACTGGCAAAAGATTCTACGTAGTCGCTGGTTGCATCATAATGAACGTCGTAAGCGCTGAACGTCAATCCGAGGAAAATTCGGTCGTTAATGTTTCCGCTTACGTTGAAACTATATTCGCCGATGTAGCCTTCGTGACCGCGATTGAACGTGTATCCCGTTGCGTCTGTGTAGCGATAGACATTGTCTGAGCCTAACAGTTGTGATTTTGCAACGAGTTCGTCGAGTCGTGTACTGGTAATATAATCGTTTCCGTTATCATCAAAAAGATAACCCGCTACACCTTTAATATAAGTTAGTTTGTTGAGAGCTGCATTGTTCAAGTTATCGGATGCAGAAAGAATGTAATCGAAATTTTTAGACTTTTGATAGCCAAATGCTACGTTGATTCCGCCCATTGATTTATGATGAAGAACAACGCCGATCTGGTCGAAGCTTGCGTTAGTCTTATCAAATTTGTCGAAATCATTGCCATCGTGTTGCATAACCAGTCCACCTGATGCAGCGATTTGCGTAGAACGGAAAAGTCCGATACCTGCAGGGTTGCTGTTCATTGTAGAGAGATCAGCTCCGAGAGCGTCCATTGCGCCACCCATACCCACGTAACGTGCTGTTCCGTTAAGGTCTTGGGAAGTTAGTTTAACATTCTCATAGGTTTCTTGTGCTGAAATAGAAGCGCAAACCATGAGCATTGCCGCAATAAAATAATATCTAAGTTTCATATTTGTTATGGTTTAATGAAAAAACATTTTGAGTTGTTATCTTGATTTATCTGTGTCCGCCGAAGCTTCCACCACTATGGCCACCGCCGCCACCGCGACTGCCTCCGCCAAATGAACCTCCGCCAAAGCTACCGCCACCGCGACTGCCTCCGAAGCTGCTGCCTCCGAATGATGAAGAGCGGTTTGACGTTGAGCGAGGCGCTGTTGAGCGAACGTTTGTGTTAGAATTAGAACGGCCACCGAATGTAGAACGACGTGTTCCGTTGTTATATGTTCCTACAGAGCGACTGGTTCTTGAATTTCTTCCAATAGACGAGCGTGAGTTTCCATTGCGTCCGCCGAATGTTGCGCCAGAAGCGTAACCTGATCCACGACGTCCAGGATTGTTCCATGAATTACCAGTGATGCCGATTGGGCGATGGTGAACGTGTCCCCAATAAGGATAATCCCATCCCCATGCGTAAGCATAGTAAGGATAGCCCCAGCCATATCCATAGTAGCCATACCAAGGACTATACCATGGGTCATACCATCCGTAATAGCCACCATACCATCCTGAATAGTAAGGACCGTACCATGGATCATAATAACCGCGCCAGTATGGACCGTATCCCCAACGATAACTGTAGTACCATGGATCATAGAAACCATCGAAACGGCTCATGCGATTAGTATAAGCAAAATCATCGGCATCATCAATGATGGTGTCGTAATACTTGCCTACGAAAGTGGTATCAATGTAAGTGGAATCGGGATATACACCAGTACCTTTCTGGAACTCGATGATATCATTTCCTTCGCCGTCGGTGCCAATCTTCTGATAGTGGCTCCAGTAATTTCCGCGACGGTTATATTCGTCTACATCGCGTGAACTACCGCTGTAATAAGTTGGTTCAGAAGATTTTTGCTCTACTTTAGGAGCGTCAGCCTTCGTCTTTGAAGGAACAAAATAAAGATCATCGTCTTGCGCAAACAATGCAATAGGCATCGCCATGACGAGAATCAAAGATAAGAATGCTTTTTTCATATTCATACTCCTTTTATGTTAATTTTTCACAGTGCAAAAATATTTGTTTAGGTAGTGCAAAAATAAGGAAAAACCCTAAAGGATAGTAGGTTTTTCCCTATTTTTTTGCTATTTTTGCCGTAAATATTTTTCTACAATGCTGTACTTTGTTTCGAAATTTCATTTTGATACGGATGAAAATCCGAGAGATGCATCTTTAATTCAAAGCGCGCGCGACATATTATGCGCAATGCTTGCCGAATGTGGTTACGAATCGTTTGAGGAAACAACAAACGGCGTTGATGCTTTTGTACAAACGAATTTTTATGATAAGCAACGCGTTAACGAAGTCATTGAATCGTTCCCGTTGCCGATGGTTCGGATAACTTATTTCACAGAAAACGTGCCCGACCAGAATTGGAATGCGACTTGGGAAGATGCAGGTTTTGAACCTATCTTTATTGGCGACGATGTTGTTATATTTGACGCGAAACATAGCGATGCGAGTGATTTTCAGCAAACAAAAAAAATAGGAATCGAAACCGCGCAAGCTTTTGGTACAGGCACGCATCAGACGACGCAAATGATTGTGAACGAGATTCGCGAGATGCAGATTGAGGGAAAGAAAGTGTTGGATTGTGGTTGTGGAACGGGCATTCTGAGTATTGTTGCAATGAAATTTGGAGCTGCTTCTGCATTCGCTTACGACATCGATGAATGGAGTGTTCGCAATACGCAACACAATGCCGAGCGCAATCATGTGGAAGGTATTAAAGTCGCATTGGGTGACGCGTCTATTTTACAAGAAATCGACGAACAATTCGATGTTGTTTTTGCGAATATCAATAGAAACATTCTCCTTCATGATATACCGACATTTGCAGATAAGCTCTCCCCTACTGGCACGCTTATCTTGAGCGGATTTTATGAAGAAGATATTCCGTTATTGCTTGAACGCGCCAACACGTTCCACTTGTTCGAATATAAGCGAATCAGCAAAGACCACTGGGGTTGTTTGGTTTTGAAAAAAGCGTAGTAAAGATTTACCAATCGTTATCGTCGTTTCCGATGGTTAGTTTCTTTAGATCATAATACGAACCATTGTAAACGTTGAAATCAACGTACCCTTTTATGCCAGGCAAACGACCAGCATCGGTGTGCTGCCAGAACTTCCAAGGGCCTTTGTATTCTATTTTAGGAACGTAATAATGCGCTATCCAATAAGGATAGTCGTCGAATACAGGTGCGCTTAAGTACTGATCCTTAAATTTATAATAGGTATAGATGATTGGTTTAACGTGATACTTATCCTCGACTATGTGCAACCACGTCAGAACGTCGCGTTGGAAATCTTCGATGCTACGATTCTTTGGCATGTGTTCAATATCTAAAACTGGCGGAAGGTCACCATCTTCCAAATGAACTTGGTCGAGGAAATAATAAGCCTGCTCACGGGCAGTCGATTTGTTAGACCAAAAATGATAAACGCCACGAATAAAACCATATTCGCGTGCTTGGTAAAAATTATCTTCGAAGTTCTCATCCTTACGCGATGAACCTTCGGTCGATTTTATAATAACGAAACGGATAGGACAACCTTCTATCATTCCACGACGAAGTTCATCCCAATCAATTTTGCCTTGATAGTGTGAAATGTCGATACCATGAATTTCGTATCCCTTTGGATATTTTGCATCGCCATACAATGCTCGCCAACGAAATCCCGTGGGACTGACAAAGAAATAATAAAAACCCCAAACGTAGAACCCCACAATAAGAACGGCACTCAATATCCAAGCCCAACGAGGCAACAAGGCTTTAATCTTGTTGATGTGCGGGTGCGTCGTCGATTTATGTCGCGCACTTGTCGTTGTTCGCTTGTGAGTTGTTTTACGTTTTTTTGTGTTCATCGTTTAAGGTTAACACGATGCCGATTGATTTTCTTTCGAAAAGGAATCGGCATCGCGGTAAGAGTTTTATTTACTATGTTCGAGCGCCAACGTGCGAGTTGTGCGGTCGCAGACTTCAGATGGTCCCCAGAACTGTATAGGTCCAGGATAGATGAAGCGTGTTTCGAACGCCCACTCCGAGCGATGCGCTACGAACTCTTTGAATGGTTTTCCGTTCAAGTCAACCAATGCTTTGCGAATCACTGGTTTCATTTTTCCATTACGACGTTCCATGTTCAGCATCATTGTGATTGGCACACCACCTGCTTGCCATTCGTCAGCTGGAGCAACTGTATTTTTAATTACAGCCATATAACCTGTCATGCCGTTTGCAATCAGATGAGTTGCACTTGCACCTAATGCGTAGCAATAATTAGCGTCATAATTTGATGGAGCGCCACAACGACCTTCGTAACCAAAGAAATGGTGAAGCGCTGCAAACTTTCCATCATATTTTCCTTCTTCTTTCAAATCATCGAGACGTGCGTCAACCATGTCAGACAGCAGACGGTCAGTCTCAATCAATGAAACCTGAACGTTTCCGTGTGGGTCACGATCAAGCGAGAGTTGGGCTGCAACTTTAGGAGGCAGTGCTGCGAAAGTTTCTGCATTAGCTTTGCTCAAGTGATCAATAACATAAACGCGCTGTGCAATTCTGTCAAGATCGCGATACTCATCTCCATGAGCAGCAAGCAAGTCGTTCAGTTCTTCAATGAGTCGTCCGATAGATGGAATAAACTCAATCAGACCTTCAGGAATAAGAACTACACCGTAGTTCATGCCTTTCTTTGAACGCTCAACGACTGATTCAACAATCTGATCCACGATTTCGTTCAGCGTCATATCCTTACTTTGGATTTCCTCTGAAATCAAACAGATATTTGGTTGCGTTTGCAGTGCGCACTCAAGAGCGATATGCGATGCAGAACGACCCATAACCTTAATGAAATGCCAATATTTACGAGCAGAATCACAGTCGCGTTCGATATTGCCGATAAGCTCTGAATAAATCTTTGTAGCGGTATCAAATCCGAATGACGTCTCAATCTGATCGTTTTTCAAGTCTCCGTCAATGGTTTTAGGGCAACCAATAACCTGAATGCCTGCATTCTTTGCTTTATAATATTCTGCCAAAACGCAAGCGTTGGTATTTGAGTCGTCACCGCCAATGATTACAACTGCTTGAATATCGAGTTGTTTCAAGATTTCCAATCCTTTTTCGAATTGTTCTTCCTTCTCCAACTTCGTTCTTCCACTACCAATCATATCGAAACCACCAGTGTTACGATACTGTTCGATGATATCAGCAGTCAGTTCTATATAGTTGTGATCTACCAAACCGCCAGGACCCATCAAGAATCCATACAAACGATTTTCGGGATCCATCTTTTTCAGTGTGTCGAAAAGTCCACAAATGACATTATGTCCACCAGGCGCTTGTCCACCAGATAGAATGACGCCAACATTCATGCGATGTCCGCCTTCTGGTTGTTCGCCTGGAACAAATTCTACCAATGGCATGCCATAAGTATTAGGGAACAATCGCTTAATTTCTTCCTGATCTCCTGCGCTCTGCGTAGGCTCACCTTTTTGTACCTTAACGTAACCTTTCAGTCCTTTAGGCAACTGTGGTTTATAAGCAGCACGCGCTTGCTGCAACAAACTCGTTTTCATAATTATTTTTTTGTTTTACCTTTAACTATACCTTAACGCGGCAAAGTTAATGAAAATCAGACGAAAACGCGAAATTTATCACTTTTTTTTCCCATTCTTATTAGGCATTTTTTTGATTTTTATCATTATCCATTCTCTAAAATCTCAAAAATTCATTAAAAAACGTAGGAAAAGTTTGGAGGAAATCGATTTTTGTTTATCTTTGAGGAAAATTAATTTTCCCACCTATGAACAAGAGAGATCTCAAAAAAAGCATTAATAATTTATGTAGTGAACTTTTTGCCGAGTGCGTAGCCATTTCGCTCTACGATGAAAAGGTTGACAAAAGCAATGTAGAGGCTTTGCTTCAGTCAATCGTTTCAATGAACTGCGATTTCGTTAATCGCGTATCACATCCCGAACCTGGACTCGCACAAAAAGATTACTTCAAAAAACTAACTACGTCTTTTGAAGAACAGGTCACCGAAATTATTGATCAAATGAACAATATGCACTAACGCATCATGTTGAAACGTCTCAGTCGATTCATCTTATACAAATGGCTGGGGTGGAAAACGGAGGTCACAATCGACCTTCCACCTCGCTGTATCGTATGTTTGGCGCCACATACCAGCAACTGGGATTTCATTCTCGGTCAAGCATACGCATGTGCTGAAGGATTAAAAATCGGATTCCTTATGAAAGAAGAGTGGTTCTTCTTTCCATTGGGTTGGTTCTTTAAACGACTCGGCGGAATCCCTGTAACACGCAAAAAACACACCAGTCTGACAGAAACTCTTGCTGAAAAAGCAACAACATCCGACACATTTCATCTTTGCGTCACGCCAGAAGGCACACGCAGAAAAACTGCCGAGTGGCGAAAAGGATTCTATTACATCGCGCTAAAAGCGAACATCCCAATCCTACTCTACGCTGCCGACTATGAGAAAAAACTCATTCGCTGCACCAAACAAATCATCCCGAATGGCGATTTCGATGCACAGATGAAAGAAATCAAGCAATATTATAAAGATTATAAAGGTAAATATCCTGATTCTTTTACCGTTGGCGATGACATATAATAGATTCATTATTTTTCTTTGCAGCATTTTGTTCTGCATCCCACTTTTTTCACAATCTAACTCCGCTGACTCCACCACTAACCCACTGCTCAACACACTTCCAACCACTTGGGGAAAAACGGATTATGACGGATTGCCGTGGACAAAAAACGTGTCACGACCACATCAAGTTACACGAGGATTACAAAACCGTCATTTGGTAGTTTGGCAGAGTCATGGAAAATATTATGACGCTGCGAAACAACAATGGAAGTGGCAACGACCAGCGCTGTTTGGTACTCGCGAAGATTTATTCACACAAACCATCGTCATCCCATATCTCGTTCCAATGCTCGAAAACGCTGGAGCGGTTGTTTATACAGTGCGCGAGCGTGATTGGCAAAAGCACGAGGTAATTGTAGATAATAATTATTCTACCGCAGGAACGTATCGCGAGCAAGCTAATGGTAAGAAATGGAAAAATACTTCAACACGTGGTTTTGCTTACCATGCAACTCCTTACGTCAACGGTGAGAATCCTTTCACTGCGGGTACAGCACGCCAAGTTAAAGCAGTGAAAAATGGCAAAAAAGAATCGGTAATCATTTATCAGCCCACAATTCCTGAAGAAGGCGATTACGCGGTTTACGTCAGCTATCAAACACAAAAGAAAAGTATTCCTGATGCTTGCTATCTCGTATTCCATCAAGGTATTTCTACAGAGGTGCGCGTTAACCAAAAAATGGGTGGCGGCACGTGGGTTTATTTAGGCACTTATCATTTCGATAAAGGCTCAAGCGCAGACAACTGCGTTGTTCTATCCAATATTTCTTCATACAAGGGTGTCGTAACTGCCGATGCGGTGCGTTTCGGTGGCGGCATGGGAAATATCGCGCGTGGCGGACAGACGAGCGGTATGCCGCGTTCGCTCGAAGGTGCACGTTATGCAGCACAATGGGCTGGCGCTCCTGATTCGATTTACAATGGAAAGCAAGGTGAAAACGACTACGCTGACGACATCAATTCACGCTCTAACATGCTCAACTGGCTCGGTGGCGGATCGGTTTACATGCCTACGCGCACAGGTCAAGGTGTTCCGTTTGAATTGTCACTTGCTGTTCACAGCGATGCTGGTTATAAAACTGATGGTTCGTTGGTTGGTTCCTTGGCTATATGCACAACCGATTTCCATAACGGTGCTTTGAGTGGCGGTTTGTCGCGAAACGCTTCCAAAAAGTTCGCAAATGCGCTTCTAAATAACTTGAATAGCGACATGCGACAGTTGTTTGGCAGATGGAATAAGCGTTATTTGTGGGACAGAAACTACTCAGAAACGCGACTGCCTGAAGTGCCTTCGGCAATTATCGAAACGCTTTCGCATCAGAATTTCTACGACATGCAAATCGCACAACAACCTCAGGCAAAATTCGCGATTGCGCGTTCGCTTTACAAAACCATCTTGCAGTTTGTCAGCAATGCACACGGCAAATCGTATGTCGTTCAACCGCTCCAACCTGTCAATTTCCGAATAGAATCGGTTGCTGACGGAAAAGCGAAACTCAAGTGGAATGCGCAGCGCGATCCATTAGATGCATCTGCAACTCCCACCTCTTATAATATATACGTGCGCGCGCAAGGAAAAGGTTTCGACAACGGCACAAATATCTCCACAAACGGTTGCACTATCGACCTCAAACCCGACGTCAAATACGACTTCCGCGTGACGGCAGTCAACGCTGGCGGCGAGAGTTTCCCGTCTCCTACCCTTTCCGCACTATGGCATGCAAACGCTGCGCCAAGTGTGATGATTGTCAATGCATTCAATCGCTTAGACGCTCCAGCGGTTATCGAAACGGATTCACTGCTCGGATTTGATTTGAACACAGACATCGGTGTCTCGTATGGTTTAACGGCTGGTTGGAATGGTGCGCAGACCGATTTCGATAAATCAAAGGCTGGTGGCGAAGGTGCTGGCGCGCTCGGATTTGGTGGCGATGAATTGGCTGGTCAATTCATTATGGGCAACGATTTCTGCGATGTAGTGCGCCATGCTGACGCGCTACAAACGGCAAACGCATATAATATCGTCAGCTGCACAAGCGATGCGATTGAGCAAAATCTCGTTACGCTTGCCAATTACAACGCTGTCGATGTTATTTTTGGTCTCCAAAAAAAAATTTCATCGACTCTCAAAAATAATCTCATACATTATCTCAACAACGGCGGCAGAATGCTTTGCTCGGGCTCGTATGTCGGCAGCGTATCGCTACCTTTCAGCGACGCATTTCAGCAAACGCTCCAGATAGCGCAAGCAGTTACCGACTCAACAGCATCATCTACGATGCAGGGTCTTGGTTGCGAATTTTCAATTCAACGCAATCTGAACGACAAGCACTACGCTGCCCAACAGATGCAACTGCTCCAACCTACTGCTGCTGCGTTTTGCGCGATGCAAAATCAGTACAATAACTGCACAGCCGTTGCTTACGACGGAAACGATTACAGAACTTTCACCATGTCTTTCCCATTTGCATGTATCACCGACGCGCAACAGCGTGCTATGCTGATGCGAGGCATTATGAAGTTCCTAACAAAATAAATTTCATTCACATGTATCAAATCCAAGCAAACCCTTCTGGAACAAGAAAAATCGACGTAACCGAAGAACATCTCCAAACGTTGAAAAAATATCAACTGCTTCGCGATCTCGTTGATAGCAACGGCATCATCACAGATGACGTGGTTGACAAACTGCGCTTCAATGTTCGCGCACTGCTTGAGTCTTCCGCCGAAGATAAAGCCTTGCTCCGTCTCTGCTTAGACGTCGTTTACCACCCAAACATGAAAGCATTTGCGCTACATCAACTCGTTTTGTGCTACGTAAACTGGTTGCCTACAGCAGCATCTGAAGAAAATGAACTTTAGACTCACTGATTTTCTTCCTACAACTAAAAAAGAATGCCAACTACGTGGTTGGGATGAACTCGACGTTGTGCTCTTTTCGGGCGACGCTTACGTGGATCATCCTTCTTTTGGTGCTGCAGTAATCGGGCGTGTCATCGAATCAGAAGGCTATCGCGTGGCAATTGTTCCGCAACCTGACTGGCATGGCGATCTGCGTGACTTCAAAAAACTTGGCAGACCGCGTCTTTTCTTCGGTATCTCGCCAGGAGCGATGGACTCGATGGTCAACAAATATACTGCCAATAAGCGATTGCGCAGTAATGATGCATACAGTCCTGACGGAAGACATGATTGCCGACCAGAATACCCGTCAATTGTTTACACGCAGATACTCAAGAAACTTTTTCCTGACGTTCCCGTTGTTTTAGGTGGCATAGAAGCGTCCATGCGACGCCTTTCCCACTACGATTATTGGAAGGATTGTCTTCAGAAAA
>Ga0065708_1006540_pt1 | contig 33437 bp, 26 predicted proteins | sample Hoacrofraction12_2_FD_59095 | JGI IMG/M metagenome (GOLD analysis project Ga0065708, IMG submission 59095) | Hoatzin crop microbial communities from Cojedes, Venezuela, sample from fiber fraction 12 v1 | ecosystem: Host-associated > Birds > Digestive system > Esophagus > Crop | place: Venezuela... | reverse complement strand
CTCAAGGGCTGCATATCCAACATCTCCTACGTGCTCCATGACAAGAGCGAGAAATACTACCACTCCCTTGTAATGGCCATACTGCTAGCTGCGGGATTGGACGTTAGCATGGAGCAGACGACAAACATCGGAAGGATAGACGGCGTCATCAATACCGCGAAGCACCTCTACATAGTAGAGTTCAAGCTTGACAGGACGGCGGATGAAGCCTTCCGCCAGATAGACGAAAAGAAGTATCTGCAGAAGTACATGGTCCCCGCACAGAGCAAGGGAAAGACGATCCACAAGCTCGGGATCAACTTCTCCTACAAGGATGGAGTAAAGAACATCTACGACTGGAAGGAGGAAATCGTAAAGTAGGACGCATCTCCGCCTACCCGGAAATCCTGGAGCAAAGAAAACTTCACCATTTGCATTGTCACGCCACTCCGGACATGATTTGAGAATATCCGGGGGGGTCAACCGTACAGCTCCCCCCATTTTTAGTGTCCGGCAATAAAGATTAAGGGAGATTTTGGCTATTTTTGCAATCTATAAACAATTCACAAGGAATTATCGATGGAAAGGCGTACAAGGGTCAGATTCGCTCCGTCACCCACAGGTCCCCTTCACATGGGAGGCGTAAGGACGGCGCTCTACAACTACCTCTATGCAAAGCAGAAGGGTGGAGATTTCATAATAAGGATTGAGGACACGGACTCCCACAGGTTCGTTCCCGGCGCAGAGAAGTATATCATAGAGGCGCTGTCATGGTGCGGCATCATCCCTGACGAAGGCGTGGACGAGAACGGCAAGGTAGTGGAGACCCCTTCCGAGCGTCATCCCCATGCCCCGTACCGACAGAGCCAGAGAAAGGGCATATACCGTAAGTTCGCCGAAAAGCTCGTAGGCGAAGGCTACGCATACTACGCATTCGACACGGCCGATGAACTGTCGGCCCTAAGAAGCGAGTGCGAGGCCAAAGGCCAGACCTTCACATATGACTCTACCACAAGGGAGACTCTAAAGAACTCCCTTACCCTTCCATCCAATGAAGTTGAAAGGCTCATTGCCGAGACCACCGACTGGACCATCCGCTTCAAGATGCCGAAGAATGTCGTTGTAAAGATGGACGACCTGATAAGAGGCCATATAGAGGTGAACACCGACACCCTGGATGACAAGGTCCTGTGGAAGAGGGCCGACGAACTCCCTACATATCACCTGGCAAACATCGTGGACGACCACCTCATGGAGATAACCGAGGTAATCCGCGGAGAGGAGTGGCTTCCTTCCCTGCCCCTCCACTACATGCTATACAAGGCATTCGGATGGGAGGACACCATGCCTAGGTTCGCACACCTCTCCCTTCTCCTAAAACCGGACGGCAAGGGCAAGCTCAGCAAAAGGGACGGCGACAAGCTCGGCTTCCCGGTATTTCCCCTGCAGTGGGTAAACAGCGAAGGCGAGGTATACAGGGGATACCGTGAAGACGGATACTTCCCGGAGGCTTTCGTGAATTTGCTGGCATTCCTGGGATGGAATCCCGGCGATGACAGGGAGATCTTCTCGATGGAAGAGCTCATAGATGCCTTCTCCCTTGACAGGATAGTAAAGGCAGGAGCAAGGTTCAATGCCGAAAAGGCCCGCTGGTACAACAGGGAATACCTGAGGATGAAAAGCGACGATGAGCTTACAAATCTCTTCATCCCGATCCTTGAAGAGAAGGGGCTCAAGGTCGTAAACTGCAAGCACTGCGCTAAAGGGGCCGGTGCCGAGGTTAACCATGCAGGCGCCGACTTCAGCAAGCACGTATATACAAGGGAATACGTAGAGAATGTCGTATCCCTTGTAAAGGAGAGGGCTTCATTCGTGAAGGACTTCTGGGACATAGCTTCATACCTTTTCATATCCCCCGAGGAGTTCGGCTCATTCGGAGTGAAGGCTGGTGCCGCCATCGAAAAGAAGGACTCCGGAAGGGCTCCCGATCCAAGGGCGAAGGTATACGACGACTCCCTCACCGCGCCATTCCTTGCAAAGGACAGCGAAAAGTTTTGGACGCCCGAGAATCGTGACATGGTAAAAGAGGTATCTACTATGGTGGCATCCCTGGACCCTGCATCGGGAAAGGATGAGATAGAGGCCCGGATAGAAGAGTTCATAAAGGGAAAGGAGTGGCCAATGGGAAAGGTCATGAACACGATGAGGCTGTCCCTTACTGGATCATCCAGCGGACTTGGCATCGCAGACATAGTTTCCCGCATCGGAAGCAACGAGCTTTCAAAGAGGGTCGAATTCGCCGCAAAGAGGCTTGGATAGGCACATAACATTAACACACAATAACCCACTATCATGAAATTAGGAATATGCTCCGACCATGCAGGGTTCGAGTACAAGACAAAGCTGATAGCCTACCTTGGCAAGAAAGGGATCACGACAGTTGACTTCGGCACCGATTCTCCCGTAAGCATGGATTACGCCGATGTCGCCCATCCGCTGGCACGTGCCGTCGAGAAGGGCGAGGTAGACTGCGGAATAGCCCTATGCGGCACAGGAAACGGAATGGCAATAACCCTTAACAAGCACAGGGGCATAAGGGCCGGACTGGCCTGGTGCTCTGAAGTAGGAAGGCTTGTAAAGGCCCATAACGATGCAAATGTCCTGGTGCTTCCCGCAAGGTTCATATCCTACAACATGGCCCAGAGAATTATAAACACCTGGCTTGAGACTTCCTTCGAAGGCGGCAGGCATCTTCGCAGGATACAGAAGATTCCCATCGACTAGATGTCCCCGCTCATCCTGGACAGGAACTTTTCCGGAGCACTTTCCGAATCCATCGAGGACTACCCCGAAGGGATTGTCATACCCATGGACAAGCCCTACAGATGGACTAGCGCCGACCTTGTAAGGAAGATAAAGTGGGCGTCATGCCATCACTTCCACAAGAAAAACCTCAAGGTCGGGCACGCAGGGACCCTTGACCCCCTGGCAACAGGAGTGCTTCTAGTATGCCTTGGAAAGGCCACGAAGATGGCCGAGGAGTTCCAGGCCTCGCCAAAGGAATATGTAGCTGGAGTAAGGTTCGGAGCCACTACCCCGTCCTACGACAGGGAAAAGGACATAGACAGGTTCTACCCTGTAGAAGGGATAGATGAAGAATCTCTCAGAAAGTCCCTTGAAGGCTTCATTGGAGAGCAGGAGCAGGTTGCGCCGCTATTCTCTGCAAAGAGCGTTGACGGCGTGCGCGCCTACGAAATGGCAAGGGCGCAGTACAGGAAAGCCCTGAAAGAAGGAAGCTCCTTTGACCATGAAATGGCGCAGGTCCTATCGAGGCAGAAGATCACCATATACGAAATGGAGCTGCAGTCCTTCCAGCTATCCGGGCATACATCCCCTGTCAAGGAAGAGACAGACTCCAGAAGCTCCAGGATAAACGTGATAGACACTTCATCCCTTACGCTCCCGCTTGCCCAGGTAAGGGTAAGATGCTCGAAGGGTACCTACATAAGGGCCCTTGCAAGGGACATGGGAGAAGCGCTTGGAAGCGGAGCCTTCCTTGAGTCCCTCAGAAGGACGCAAAATGCAGGGTTCAGGGTGGAGGATGCCATCGGAGTGGATGAAGCCCTCACTCTGCTGGGAAGAAACGAAAAAGACAACTGAAAGGACCAAAAGACTAAAAGGACAAGGATATGACAAAGAGAATTATTGTGATGCTATGCGTTATCTTCGCACTTGCATCATGCACATCGCCCGCCCAGAGGGCGCTAAAGGACCTTGAGAAGTTCACCACAAAAATTGAGGAGAAGTCGGAGACTTTCACACAGGAGCAATGGGACGAGATAGGTGACGAGTATGAGCGCATAAGCGATGCCATAGACGCCCATCATTCCGAATACACGGACCAGGAGCTTGAGAAGATAGGCCAGCTGAACGCCAGGTGCCTTGTCGCCATGGGAAAGCATGCACTAAAGTCCATAAAGGGAGGACTGGGAGGAATCCTGGAGAATCTTGGAGGCATGCTGGAGTAAAGCAAGGAAGACATAAGGGATCTGGGGGATTCACTGGGAGAGAGCCTTGGAAGCACCCTTGAGGAAATATTCGGGGACATTTAGCCGTTTTCTCCCGCACCGGATTCATAGCCGTACAAGAAAGACCGCCTTCCCCAGACGGTCTTTCCTATTGTCAATCTTCGTATTTGTTCTTGTCCTCGGAACTGTGGTACTGCGGCGTATCCCTTGTTCCCGTAGAGTAGTTCTTCAGCGCCTTGTCTATCGGATTCTGGTTCTGGTAGATTTCCTCGTAGTCATGGATGTAGTCGGGCTCAGGAACGACGTTCGTGTCGAATATCATTACCGCCATCCCTTTTGGAGCTATGTTTCCATACAGCCTTATGTAGTGCTCCACATACCCGGTATTCTTGTTCGCGTTGAAGGTGAACTGCAGATAGGTGAATTTTCCCGGAGGGATCACGAGGTCCTTCTCATCATTGTCGTCTATTATGCACCCGCATGAAGGAAGGATGTCCTCGATAAGGAGAGGCACCTTTCCGGTATTGTGCACCTTGTAGCGGAGATGCAGGTCCTTGCCCCTCAGGATGGGGGTGTAGTGACGAAGCGAGTCGTCTATTGCTATCGTCGTATACGACACCCTTCTCTTGCATGAGCCAAAGCAGCAGGCCAGGCAAAGCAATACTGTCAACAGAAAAAAGGATCTTCTCATTACCAAACTATTATTTCATCGACGGCCAGGTCCCTGGTTCCGCCCGGGTTTGTTACCTTCAGGGTTCCTCCCTTGCTGAAGTCACCCTCCGCTGAATATATTATGGTACCTCCTTCCATATGAGGTTCCATCTTCATCTCGTACTTCTTTCCTCCCGATGTGAAAACAACCTTAGCCGGAGGCGATATCTTGTGACGGGGCAGGTTCAGGAACTGCGCCCTAATGTAGGTTCCTTCCGTTGGAGGCACCGTGACGGCGAATCCCTTCTGCGGTGCGACATACCATCCCCACTGATAGTTCATCGCGAACCCTTCCGCACCGTCGGTGAGCATCTTTACACTTTGCCGCTCGAGATTTCCATCGTTATTGCCCCTCGTAACAGTCAGGTGCTCTCCGAGCAAGAGATTGCTGTCCCATCTCTTCTCATTGATCCATTCCTCGCACTGGGGGATATAGTCTGAAAGGTGTATTCCACCCTCGGTGACGAAGTCTGTCTCATCGTTTTTTGGCTCCCTTCCGCCAAGAAGGATCGTCATCTCTTCCTTTGTCTCCACCCTTTTGAGACACTCGATGTACTCTGGCAGGTTGTTCCATTCATCCGAGTAACCCTGCGCCCTGCAAGCCTCTATGAGAGTATATGCCAGCTCCCTCCTGAGCCTTTCGGTAAGGGCCTTTTCCTTTTCGACAGCCGCCTTGGGCCTATCCTGGTGGAGTATCTCGCCAAGGCGTGAGCCATGGCGGTTCAGCTCGCGGAAGAGAGCCTTTGTAGCATCGTAATCGAGATAGTCCCTAAGGGCGTCCTTTGCCGATCCGTACATCGGAAGAGGCTTTCCCGAAGAGAGATGCTTCTTGTCAATGACACGGAAATAGTTCTGTATCTGGGATGCATGTGTGGGCATATTGCGGTGGAGCCAGCCCTCTACGATATCCGACAGGTCTAACCAGGGTTTCATCATAAGCGCTGCGAATATGCTTGTGTTCATCTCCTGGAAAGACGAATACTCGTATCCGCTTCCGTTGAGGAATACTCCCAGCACACCAAGGTCAAGGTAGGTGCGAAGCCTCATCTGCATGTCCCTCAGGATGGGAATCGGGGATATGTAGTTGTCGAAGTCGTTTATATAGTCCCAGATATATATCCTCGGGGTGAACTTCCTCCACTCGTATATCTTCTGTGATATGTACTCGTTCGCTCCGGGGCGCATCTGATAGTCCATGGTCGAGATGAGGACGCCTACGTTCTTCGGGAACGGTGTAACAGGCATCGTCTTTGTCGTTATGTAGCTCGACGTGAAGAAGATGTGGTTGGGGAACCGCTTTGCTATCTTCTTTATGAACTCGCTGACCGCAGGAGTCGCGTTTCGAGGGGTGTTTCCGAGCCTCTTGCACGCAGTGCACTGGCATACTGTCGCATTGTCGTTGGGGAATATCGCTATCCTGTACTGCAGTTCGCTTCCGTCACCTAGCGTGTTCTCGATGTATTCCTCCACGCATCGGTAGAGATAGTCCGAAGAAAAGCAGAACTGCTCAGGATGGACCTTCCCGTCAATCCTGGCATATGGCCTCTCATCTTCTTTGTCAGGGAGCACTATGCCAAGATTATGTCCCCAGATGCCCCAGTCCTCGGATACGTTGTTCATGCCAAGCCTCATCGAGTGGTCATGGTCCTGGTTCGAAGGAAGGTAGGCATCCCTGTAGCGGAATGCGAAGTCTTCCATCTCCTCACCCTCTATGTCTACGGAGCATGGAGGAAGGTCCAGCACATTGAGCACACTGTTGGTTTCGCCGATATAGCTGAGGGCCTGGTGGATGAGCCAGATCATTGTCGCCCTGCCCCTTGCCTCGAGTACCATGCCGTCATCTCCTGTCGTGCGGGCGTAGTAGTCGCCTGCAAGAGAGGGATTCACATGGACTATCATTGTATAGCAATCCGGATCCTCGCTGGCATCCTTGACTATCTTTACCTTGCCACCGCTCCTTGATGTAATCTCATCGGAGAGCAGCTGAGCCATCTTCCTATCCTGCGAGCTTTCCACATCCTGGGCCATGACGCATACGCTATGTATGCTCCTGCCTCCATGGCAGGAACTTAGCAGAGGCGTAGTAATGCACAGTGCCATAAGGATCGGGAAAACCCTAGAAAGAAAGCATAAGCGAGACATGTATATCGAACAGATTACGATACCTGACCGTTATATTGCCGGCATCATCCTGCTTTTCCGAATACAGGGTGCTCCAGTTCACTCCCGCATGCATCATCAGGTTGTGATATATGAGCCATCCGCCTGCAAGCGAAACAAAGGAGTTTATGTGATTGAATGCCGTAGGGGCATAGTAGTAGTCGAGCACGGATATTTCGGGAGCCGTACCGGCGCCGGCGGCAAACTCTATGTAGTCGCTAGCTCCATATACAGGATAGTAGCGCACCCTGCCCATTCCGTTTACGAAGAATATTCCGTCCAGCAGCCCGGCATCGGCCTTGGCCATGAGGTTGAAACGGTCGAAGTCGCGGCTGATTCCGGCACTACCGGAGAACATGTGCCTGTTGTCCGGCAGATACCTGTACTGGCCGGAGAACTCGTAAGTGTATATAGGCCTTGTGAGGGTTCCTGTAACCTTTGCAAGAATCTTGGGGAAGTACTTGTTCGCTACGGCTGCGGTTCCGCCGATGGTCCATCTGTCGTTAAGCCGCTTGGATATGTCGAACATTCCCTGGATGCCCCTGCCTCCGCTTGCGTAGAGGCTGTCTTCCGCAGTTGGAATTGCCGCCGTCTCGTATCCGTCCCTGGCGGTATAGTTAACAGTTCCGGTCCATGAAAGGCCTTCTGAGTTGCTCCTTGTATAGCTTGCCGTTCCAAGGGCCCAGATAGTATAGCTGTCACCGAACCTGAAGCGATGGTATCCGACCTGGACATTCTGCGTGTATGTCTTCGAACGCAAGGTCCTCAGATGTGCATTGTACTGGGCGGCTTCGCTTGGAGATGGGATGTAGCGGCTCTGGTAGTAGTACGCAGAGTCATACTGGTGCATCTGTTCGAAGACCAGTCCCTTCTGATAGATGAGCTCCTGGTTCTTGGGATCGTATACGAGGGCAGAATCTAGTACCGTGAGAGCTTCGTTGTTCCTCCTCTGACGCCTCAGGTCATCACCGAGGATTTCACTTATCCCGCTGTGGGCGGTAACGAATATCTTCTCCTCGGGATACATCCTTATCGACTGGCGCAGACTGTCAAGGGCGGCATACTTTGACGTATCGTTGACAGCCCGCCTGTATCTCTCGGGGATGTCCATCGTCACCTGGCAGTTGGCAAGGCGCCTCCTGGCGACCTCGACCTGGTCCGGCTCGGGAGAATGGTCAATGACCTGCTGAAGAAGAGGGATGGCCTCCTTGTACTGCTCGTCAGCCATGAGGGCGGCGCTCTTCTGCAGACGGAGCCTTGCGGCCTCGAGCTGTATGTCGTAGTCCGAAGGATACAGTTCGCTCATCTCGTTGAGATATTTGTCAGCTTCTGCGTCGCGGTTGAGCCGGCGAAGATAAGAATACCTCTGGACTGCGTACTTGGGCTTCTTTCCATATGCAGCCTCCGCCTTGTCCAGATAGTAGAGGGCGTCGTCATAGTATCCCTTTGTAGCGGCTGTCTTGAGCAGATAGTCAAGAGCCTCCCTGTTGCCGGGGTTCTTTCCGTATATCTTCGCATACATCTCATAGGGATCTGACTCCCTCTGGATTCTTGCGGCCTCTTCCATCGTATTGTTATACAATTTATTCATGGCGCCGCTAGGATGGGTGCGAGCCGCCTCCCTGGCCGTCTCCACAGCCAGCATGGGCTTTCCGGTAGCGAAGAGGATATCCAGCTTCTTTCTCATCAGGCGCGCATCACCGGGGTTCTTCTCAAGGGCGTTGTTGATAGCGGTGAGAGCCTCGTCATAGCGGCCTTCCTGGATTATGTAGTTTATGTAGAGGAGCTGGTAGTCGACATCGTTCGGAGTAATGGTGAGCATCTCCTGGACGGCTTCTTTTGCTGCCTTGGTGTCCCCGGACTCACGGGCTCTGCGGATGGTCTGGTCAAGTACTGCATAGTACTCTCCGGTCACCAGGGTGTCGTTGGGGAAGATCTTGTTCAACCTTCTCAGACGGTTGTTAGCCTCCTCTATGTTACCCTGCTTGCGATAGAGTTCTATCTTTCTCAGCCACAATGTCTTGTCATATGGCTGGACTTCCAGTATCTCGTTTACGTAGCAGATAGCGGCGGAATAGTCTCCGACGCTCTCCTCCAGGTCAATGAGCAGGAAATGCGCATCCCCCCTGAAGTTGTGGTCTATGAGGGTCGAACGGCGAAGATAATACCTGGCCTTCTCGACATCCCTTGAGTGCCACCAGTAATATCCGGCCAGATAGAGGAGGTCCCTGTCGTTGGGATACTCGTCAAGAGCCTCGTCAAGGACCGACTTTCCCTCTCCCCAGTCACCTGAATTGAAGTACCCCTCGACTATCTCGTAGTACTTCGATGGAGTATAGGGTTTCTTTGCCATCAGCGGAGTCGCTGTGGCAATCATCACAAGGAATATTCCTATGATAGCTATGATCTTTCTATTTCGCATCGTTCTCTAATGTCTTCGTGTTGCTTTCCTTTGGAGTTTCGTTCTCTATCTTCACGGCATCTTCCTCAGCCTCAGCCGTTCCTTTCTCATACTTCTTCTTTCTGCCATATCCCTTTCTTGTCATGTTGCCCCAGGTGGCCCTGCTTCGGAATATGTGGTTGAGATACCCCCTGAGGTTGAAGAATACGAGGAAAGGATGGTATATGAAAGGCTCTAGGATGGAGGCCAGGAGGAACCATCCGTAGCTGGACTTTTTCTTGAAGTTTCCGCCGACCCTGTTCTCGATACTAATAAGGAGTATGGTCATGAGCTGTGCGAACAGGAATATCGTGGTGAACACGATCCATATGGTGTTCCAGTTGACTGCATCCGTAACGAAAAGGTATATTATCATGCAGTATCCGCTGAACTCGATAACCGGTGCAAGGAGCTCGAAGATCAGGATGTATGGCAGGGTGAACTTCCCGTACATGGAGTATTTCCTGTTGAACACCATGTCCCTGTGGGATGAGAACATCTGCAGAAGCCCGCGTCCCCAGCGTATTCTCTGACGCCTCAGGACGACAAGGTTGTTGGGGCCTTCCGTCCAGCAGCACGTCTCGGGAATCTGCACGATCTTGTAAGGGGTTCCGGAGTCGCACATGTGACGGATCATTCGCGCCACGAGGTCCATGTCCTCGGCGAACGACTCTCCATCATATCCTCCAGCCTTGATCGCCACGTCCGTATCGAACAGACCGAATCCTCCACTTACGTTCTGCACTGCGTTCATGGCCGAAAGGCCGCTCTTTCCGATAAGATACGAACGGGAGTACTCCAGGTCCTGGAACAGGGGTATGAGCCTCTTTGGAGGACGAACCTCCACCATCTGGCCGTCCTCGATGACGCAACCGTTGTTCATACGCATGGCGGCGCTTACCGCGATAACCTTGACCTGCTCTGTCATAGTAGGCCATATCACCCTGTAGAGGGCATGCTTTTCAAGGATGCAGTCCACATCCGTACAGATGAAGTAGGGGTTGCTTATGACGTTTATTCCCGCATTGGAGGCATCGGCCTTGGTTCCTCCGTTTTCCTTGTCCACCACGATGAGCCTTGGTTCTATGGTACTCTTGTACAGGGCGCGGAAAGGCTTTGTCCTCACCTTCTCCACATATGCGTAAGGTACCTTCACAAGCTTGTACTCGTCAACAAGGAGCTCGAGGGTCTTGTCCTTGGAACCGTCGTTTATCACTATGACCTCATAGTTTGGATATTCCAGTCTGAGCATGGACTGCACGTTATCCAAAATGGTCTTCTCCTCGTTGTACGCAGGAGCGATGATCGATATGCCCGGGGCATATGGACTGTCCTTGAGCGTCTTGATGGTATACTCGTCGCTGTGAAGAATTGAGTGCTTCTTTATACCCCTTATGGCCAATACTATCAGCATGATATAACTCAACACGATGAATGTCGAGTAGAATATCATGAAATAATTGAAGTAGTCAAGAATGATGTCTCTCATGGCCACTATGCATATTTACGGTTGTCGATGAGAGGATTCCTCACATGATCGAAGAATATCTGGGTGTCGGGGGTCGCCTGGGCTTCAAGGACGTTGAACACGGCCCTTCCCCTTGCTCCATAATCATAAAGGACGCTGAGAAGCACCTCGCGAGTGAAGTAGTCGGAGACCTTGGAATACTCTTCCCTTAGGAAGTCTACAACCTGGTAGTTGTCGCTAGCCATATCTCCGAGAGTTATCAGGATTGTCCTTTTTGTCTCGTAGGATGCGGAATCGTAGATTTCCATCAGGTATTCCTCGCACTGGCTGTACTTTAGCTTTCCGAGGGTTGTTATCAGCTCCCTCTCGACATTTTCGGTGTTTCGCCTTGTCTTCAGAATCTCCAGTATGGCAGGTGCGTCATCCTTCATTTTGAGGTTGGCTATTTCCTTGAGCGCAAATATCTTGAAAGACTCGTGAGATTCGGGAGCGGTACACCACATGAGGAAGTTGGGTATCTGGAGCCCCTGCTTGAGACGATAGACGAAAGCCTCGTGATACTTTGCCATCACCTCAGGAGTGATTTCCTTGTCAAGGTCCTCCTCGATCGTGTTGAACGGATAGGACTTGCTGGTCTTGGCTACGTGAAGACGTGCAAGAAGCTGCACCTTGGGGACCTTGTTGTAGAGATACCTTGAAACGATACTCTCCTTGATCTCCCCTTCAAGCATGTCGATCCATTTGAGGGAGATGACCCTTTCGCGGAGATTTCCCTTTACAACCATGTTCTCGAAGAACGTGGGAAGTCCGAAAACCCTCTGCGCAGTAACGAAGTTCTCCTTGTTGAAGCCCTCCGTCTCGTTTCTCTTTATATCCAGGAAAGAGGGCATAAGGGCGTTTATGAATTTCTTCTTGACCTTGTAGTTGTCACCAATTTCAAGCTTTTCCGCGATTTCCCTGTCAGGATAGGTCTGGGAATCGTACGTGAGTTCAGAAATCTTGTCGTAGTATTTCTCTCTTAGAGCCTGGATCTTCTTCTCCCTTCTGCGAATCTTCAGGGCGATGATCACATTAAGAAGCAGGATAAGCACGTACAGAATGATGAATATCGTCACGGCGATTGCGCAGACGCGTATCATCAACGGAAACTCAAGGAACCTGTAGTATATATACATTATATAGTACTTCAGGTAGCCCATGGTCTGTAGTCCGTAGGTGTATTCCATAAATTCTCCTTATAGTTTTCTTACGATTTACCTCCTTAATTTAAAATATGTGTATCCACACAGAACTGAAGCTGTCACGCTATCACTGCCCTTCCCACGCAGGAATACGCATATTTCCTGACACATAAGTTGCAACGCTTACCAGGTGTCCTATGGGAGGGATTTCAGGAACAGAATCATGACAGATCCCGATGAATCTATCCTCTTAATCCTAACCTATTTTCCTAACAATCTGTCAAAGGTAGAAATTTTTTCCCTGAAATGAGGAATAAGGCAAACTCCTGCGCTACTTATTTAATAAAATTGTAATATTTCGGAGCCGCTTCATGCTGTTCAATCCTGTCATTGTATCAGCTATTCAAATCAAAATCAAAACGTTAAAACGATTAATTAATTTGTAAAGAAATTGTAACAAAATATCTTGGGCAACGGTACGGATTTTGCCTATTGAAACAACCAGATGCAAGCGATTGAAAACAGTTCTGATTTGTGACAAAAATGCGACAGAATTATTACGAAAATGTTACAAAACCAGGATTTCTTGAGACGACGAATCTCACTTTCCGACAATAGGTTAGAAAAAGACAGCTCGCAAAAACGTTTCAAATCAACGTTTTTCATTTTTTTAAGAAATTTATTCGCAAAAACGCTTGCAAGGATTGTATAGATGCACTAAATTTGCAAAAAATTCGGGCAATCGAAACGAGGCTCCCGAAACCAAGGACGAATAAAAATAAACTATAGCATACATTTAAAAACTATGAAAGGATTTTACAAACTTATGCCGCTCGCTATCGCGGCGCTCGTATGCTCCTGCGCCAAAGACGGTGTAGTGAGCACAACGGCTACTGAGGAGACCAAGACAAAGAACTCTGAGGTTTTCGCTTACGTTGGGACAAAGGCTCCAACAACCTATTTGGAAGGGATTAAACCCGATATGACCGATTGGCCTAAGAACTATGCCAAACCTAGCGCAATTACTAACGAAGAAATGCAGCAGGTCCTTGACTATATCACCAATAATCCCGAGAAGAACATTGAAAACCCTCTCGTAGGCATTGATACTTTTGCGGTTCAGAATCTCGGCTATGTAGCCCAGTATTACAATCCTACTGAAACAAGTTCGGAAAAAGGTCAAATTCATAATAGGATGGATGGGCTTTTCCTCTATACTGACGATGGATGGTATAAACCTAGAGACTTTAATGGAAACAATAACCCAAATCATAGCACAGCGGGTACGGTTCTAATCCCCAGTGCTTTTGCTAACAATGTTTCTTGCAACGCATCAGCGCTATCAGATAGTAATGAAAAGCCTTTTAAATTCTATAAGGTTACATACACTGTTAATGGAGAAGAACATACAGACATCTATCTCGCAATTGATTACTGCGGAGCAAAGGATAACGGCGCAGCTGCTGTAGAGGCTAACGGAGTCTACGATGATTGGGTAATCAAGATAACTCCTTATGGAACGCCCAAGCAGGACACCCCTGAGAATCCTGATCCCACTCCTGATCCCGATCCTGCCGATCCCGATCCCGAGACTCCCGAGGTAACTCCGACCGAAGGTGAGGTTGAGTTCGACGTACACCTCCAGGAGCACACAGACTGGTATGAGATCAAGACCACCGTTCACCTCCGCGACACTGTTAACGTTCGCATCTTCATCCCCATCCCTGAGGAGTATCAGGCACAGGTTGACGACTTCGACATCCGCGCAGGAGGCGACTATGACCACTATGTATATGTAACAAATGACGACGTTACCATCGAGAACTTCGACGTTAAATTCAAGTGCGGTGCTGACTACTACACCACCAACGTTCAGATCAAGCATCAGAAGGGTGGAATCGAGATTCTCATCGAAGGCAACAACGATCAGATGAAGGAAGCCCTCAAGAGAGCTCGCGAGTGCTACGACGACGGTGTAACCTTCGAGATTCACAGCTACGTCAAGTACTATGACGAGGATGGAAATCTAGCCATTACTCCTGAGCAGATCTGGGAATACCTCGAGCAGGTTGAGTGCGCTCAGACAGACACAGGAAGTGTTGAAGCAGGCGACCACGTAACCTACACCTACGGTCAGACCACAACCGCTTACAGCGAGACTGAAAGGGTGGATTACAAAGCAGTTGAAGAGGACGGTCAGTACGTAGTTTACGAGTCCTACGACGGCAAGGAGACCTGGACAAAGGTTGAGTAAAATTCTCTCATAATTATAAATGTCGCGGCCCCGGGGTTTTAACCTCGGGGCTTCTTCTTTGTACCACCTCTACACTTCCCTTTCTCTCCATCGCACATCTCCTTAAACTACGTGTCAACGGATACTAGGAAAGCAAATGCAGTCTTTGCATAAAACTCGCTATGGCAGGCAAAGCCCAGGACAAGATATCTACTACCATATCCAGCCGCCATAAGGGAGAGCCAGATAGCGCTCCGCCCATAGCGTATCCGAAGACCTTTGACCAGTAAGTGACCAATATTTAGCAAAGCCGGCATGACGCCTGACGTATCGGGTAGGTTTCCATTTAGCAACCTTGGCACATGGCGTTCTTTGGCGCACCGTAGAGAATACCTATATATAATAGGCCTACACAATGCACCTTCTTTGTGTCTTATGGGAAATGGACCTGAAAAGAAAATACCCTATCCTGCGAGGATGGAATAGGGATAAGGCAATGCCGATATGTGAAGGGGATAAGGGGGAAGAAACCTACAGTCCCCAATCCTTGGCTTCGAATCCGCTCTTTACCTTGTCCTTGATATCGGAAGGAAGAGCCTCGAAAAGCGTAAGACCGCAGCGGCTCTCTATCTCGCTTACCGGAACTGCAAGCTCCGGAATCGTGTTCTTGTTGGCCTTGTTCTCTATGATGAAACCAATAGAGGAGAACTGCTTTCCGTGTCCTACAAGGACAGCCTTGAATATCGCATCGGGGACAAGAACTTCGTTCTCGCCAATCGTACCGTTCTGCTTCTGTCCTGGAATCGTGCCGGCTACGATATAGACCTTTCCGAACTCCTGCGCCCATTTCTTGATCTGGTTGTCAAGGGAGCTCCACTGTCCGTTGTTCACGGAGTTCTTCATGGGACAGCAGTTGGTAAGGTAGCAGGACTGCTCGGTAGCGGTCTCGCTGGATTTGAAATCATTCGGAGATGCGAGGCTTCCCTTCGCCCATCCCGATCCACGGTAGTCGTCAAGGGAGGCCTGACGACCCGAGAATATCGGATCTTCAGTCACGGATGCCCTTACGGCGGCACCTTCTGTCATTTCAGGGGTGAGGGTATATGCGACCCAGCGCGGAATAAGCGTGGACTGGTCGTACGACACCATGAACATGTCGTACTCAATGATTGTCACATCCGCGTTTGTTATCTTGGGAAGTTCGTAGCGGTTCTTCGCCTGGAGGTCCTTAGGTGGCGTGTAGTTGGGATCCGGTGCCTGCTTTACCCTCTCCTCGGCCTTTATCTTCTCCTGCACCTTGTTCACATATTCCTCCTCCTCGCGGATGGATTCCACCCTGTCGTATGCATCAGTCTTGGTAACCTTCGGCCCCTTTGTCGCTTTGCAGCCAAAGAGAAGGCCCGAGGATATCAGCAAGACCAGTATGCGCGGAGAAAATTTCATTAACGTGTCAAAAGTACACTGTTTCAAATAAGCAAGTACACCATCTCTAAAAAGCAAAGATAATAATTCTAGGGAACAAAGATTGAATAAAGGATAAAAATTTTGAAGATGAGTTCCGCGCGACTTTCATGCCGAAGTTTCTCCAATAGCATTTTACGCACTATCCAAAAGGAGTCTAAATATTCCAAAAAGCGCCCTATGGATTCGACCATTTCACTTTGAAGGGGCGTAAATGCCAATTCACGAATTTTTTACGTATTTTTGTCCGATTTTTCAGATATAGTATGACACCACTAGAGAAAATATGTGCCTCATACACCCTCGCTACTGAAGTGAAGGCCAAAGGCATCTATCCCTACTACCGCCCCATAGAATCCGGCCAGGATCCCCTCGTGAAGATGGGTGGAAAGGATGTGCTGATGTTCGGTTCCAACTCCTACCTCGGCCTTTCGGACGACCCTCGCCTGAAGGAGGCGGCAATAGAAGCTATCAAAAAGTACGGCACCAGCTGCTCGGGATCAAGGTTCCTCAACGGAACTCTGGACATACACCTGGAACTTGAAGAGAAGCTCGCCCGCCTTGTAGGCAAGGATGAGGCTGTCACCTATAGCACGGGATTCCAGACAAACCTCGGAGTAGTCTCCTGCCTGGGATTCAGGGACGGATACATATTCATGGACGCACTCGACCATGCATGCATAATTGACGGAAGCCGCCTTTCGTTCAGCAAGTGCTTCAAGTTCCCCCACAATGACATGGACACTCTCGAGAAGAAGCTCCGCAGGGCCCTCAAGAGAGCGCCGAAGCTGATCGTTGTCGACGGAATATACTCCATGGAAGGCGACATCGCCCCCCTGCCGAAGATCTGCGAACTGGCGGAGAAGTACGGAGCCAACGTAATGGTTGACGACGCGCATGCTTTCGGAGTCATCGGAGAAGGCGGAAGGGGTACCGCAAGCCATTTCGGGCTGACCGACAAGGTAGACCTCATCATGGGCACTTTCTCGAAGTCCTTCGGTTCCCTTGGAGGATTCATTGCAGCGGACAGGAACATCATAAACTATCTGAAGCACAACTCCCGCTCGCTGATATTCTCGGCCAGCATGCCGCCGGCAAACGTCGCCGCCGTGAGCAAGGCTATCGACATCATGCTATCTGAGCCCGAGAGGACCCAGCACCTGTGGGATCTCACGAACCACGCACACGAGGAGTTCCGCTCAAGGGGATTCGACATAGGGCATACCCAGTCCCCTATCATTCCCCTTTTCGTGAGGGATACGGAGAAGTGCCTGACCGCAGTGAGAATGGCCCTCGAAGAGGGAGTGTTCATCACCCCTGTAATCCCCCCTGCAGTACCGCCCGACAGCGTCATCATCCGCTTCGCCCTCATGGCCACCCACACAATGGAGCAGCTTGACGAGGCGATCGAGAAGCTGACAAAGATTTTTAGGAAACTCGAAATCATCAAATAGACACGGCATCACATAGGAAAGGCGGCCTGCAATGGGTCGCCTTTTCATATCTTATGACCACTAGGAAGCGGGACTATTTCCCGACAGGCTTCACTCTTCTCAGGAAGCACTCTACGGTATTTTCCATCAGGCAGGCTATGGTCATGGGCCCCACTCCGCCAGGGACCGGGGTTATGACTCCGGCCTTGGGCTCCACCTGCGCAAAGTCCACATCGCCGCAAAGCTTTCCGGTTTCTGGGTCGCGGTCCATTCCAACGTCAATGACGGCCGCCCCTTCCTTCACCATGTCGGCACCGACGAACTTCGGCTTTCCGATAGCGGCGACAAGGATGTCAGCCTCGCGCGTTATGCTCGCCAGGTCACGGGTCCTGCTATGGCATATTGTCACTGTCGCATTGCGGTCCAGAAGCAGCTTAGATATGGGAAGGCCGACTATCTGGCTGCGTCCGATGACGACAGCCCTCTTTCCGGCAATCTCGACCCCGCCCTCTTCAAGCAGATGGATTATACCCTTGGGTGTGCAGGGAACCGTATAGGATGAAGAAGGCCTCTTCTGCCACATTGCGGCGGTATTGAGGGGATGAAACCCGTCGACATCCTTTTCCCTGGCAACGGCCTCGATGACCTTCGGCTCGCTGATATGCCCGGGGAGCGGGAGCTGGACAAGGATGCCGTCGACAAGGGGATCCTCGTTTAGCTGCGCAATCTTTCCCAGGACATCCTCCTCAGGGGTGGATGCATCCATACGGATGGTTGTGTTGCGGATTCCGCAGACTTCGCATGCCTTTTCCTTGTTGCGGACATAGGTCTGGCTGCCAGGGTCGTCACCCACTAGGATTACAGCCAGGTGGGGCACCCTTCCGTAGGTGGACGGGAACGTAGCCACCCTGGTGGCGATGTCGGCCTTGATCCTGGCCGAAAGGTCTTTTCCTGATACGATCATGTGATGTGTTTTTGGTTTTGCTAATTTACGAATTTACGCCGTATTTTCCCCTATGGAGACTGTCCCTTTGGCAGAAAATGTGGCCTTGACCACCCCAATGCCCCCCTTTTGGAGCCTTGGAAAGGTTTTTATTCGTATCTTCACAGTCGAAAACATAAAACCGCATTACCGATGAGAAGAATACTTTTTTCACTCTTCCTTTCACTCTTCCTTTCACTTGGCATGAATGCAGCTGAACCGGTCCTTCGGTTCCACAGCGACTCATCATTCAAGATAGTGCAGCTAACCGACATGCACCTTGCCTACTACAACAAGGAATGCTCGGACTTTTCCGATGGCGCATTCAGAAGGATGAGCTACATAGTAAGGCAGGAAAAACCGGACCTTATAATGCTTACCGGAGACATCGTCACGGCTCCTCCCGCATCCCCTACGTGGAAGAGGCTGCTTGACAGCCTCGCCGTGTACAACGTACCTTTCTGCGTATGCCTTGGGAACCATGACGCCGAGGCGGATCTCTCCAGAGTGCAGATCGCGGACGAAGTACTCGCCTCCCCCCTTACCCTCAACAGGAGGGACTCCTCGGGAGAGCTTGCCGACGTATCCTTCCCCATCCTCTCATCATACGGGAGCAATCCATCTTTCCAGATTTACTGCATGGACTCCCACGACTACTCCGCTATCAAGAGCGTATCTGGCTACGGGTGGTTCTCTGCCGCACAGGTGCAGTGGTTCAGGGACGAGGAGGCAAAGGCGCAGAAGGCTTCCTCCGCAGGGCAGGTTCCCGGACTCGTGTTCTTCCACATCCCTACGCCAGAGTATGTCTTCAGCGGAGACAAGGAAACGGTCGGATATGTCGGAAGAAAGGCTGAAGACGTATGTCCACAGGCCGTAAACACCGGACTGTTCGCATCAATGGTTGAATCCGGCAGCATTGCAGGAGCCTTCTGCGGACACGACCACGACAACGACTACATACTTCCCATGCACGGAGTGATGCTTGGATACGGACGCTTCTCAGGGAGCGACACCATCTACAACAACCTGGTTCCTGGAGCAAGGGTTATTCTTCTCAAGGAAGGGGTGAAGGGGTTCCGGACCTGGATAAGGGAATGGACCGGAAGGAAATCCGACGATATCACCGCAAAGGGCGGCAAACTGGTACAGGAGTAGGCGCTCCTGCCGTCATAGTGGAAAGGGCCAGGGCTTTACTGGTCCTTTTCCATGTCCGGGGATATATTTCCACCGAAGGCTGATGATTTTGACACATAACCAGGAAATTTGGCCGGAGTAGACCGACTCCTATGGAAGGAACAGATAGAAATTCCGCCAAAACATCGTAACTTTGTTCTCCTTACAGAAAAAACTCAAGATCATGAGAGATCTCTATCTTACCAATACGCTTTCAAGAAAGAAGGAGCTTTTCACTCCTATCAATCCCGGAAGGGTCGGCATGTATGTCTGCGGCCCCACCGTCTACGGACAGGCCCACCTGGGGCATGCCAGGCCCGGAGTCACATATGACGTTCTGCAGAAGCTGCTGCGCCATCTGGGCTACAAGGTCAGGTACGTGCGCAACATAACCGACGTAGGCCACCTAGAGCATGACGCAGACGAAGGCGAGGACAAGATTGCAAAGAAAGCCCGCCTGGAGCAGCTTGAGCCAATGGAGGTCGTGCAGACATACACCCTCCTCTACCACGAGGCCATGAGGCAGCTCAACGTTGCTCCCCCTTCTATCGAGCCAAGGGCATCCGGCCACATAATCGAGCAGATCGAAACCGTAAAGAAGCTCCTCGCCGACGGATACGCCTACGAGAGCAATGGCTCGATATACTTCGATGTGCAGAAATACAACGTAAAGCACCACTATGGGGTACTCTCCGGAAGGAACCTCGACGACACCATGGAAGGCACCCGCACACTTGACGGGCAGTCAGATAAGAGAGCGCCTTACGACTTCGCACTTTGGAAGAAGGCGGAGCCCCAGCACATAATGAGATGGCCCTCCCCGTGGGGCGAAGGATTCCCGGGATGGCACCTTGAGTGCTCTGTCATGGGAGAAAAGTACCTTGGAAGGGAGTTTGACATCCACGGAGGAGGAATGGACCTTCTATTCCCACACCATGAGTGCGAAATCGCGCAGAACGTCGCCTCGCGCGGCACCCAGGGCGTGCACTACTGGGTCCACAACAACATGATTACGATAAACGGACAGAAGATGGGAAAGTCCCTGGGAAACTTCATAACGCTTCCCGAGCTCTTCAGCGGGAATCATCCAAAGCTTGAGCAGGCGTACTCCCCGATGACAGTGCGCTTCTTCATCCTCCAGGCCCACTACAGAGGCACGCTCGACTTCTCCAACGAAGCACTCCAGGCTGCAGAGAAAGCCCTTAGGCGCCTTCTCCAGGCATACAAGGACATATGCGCAATGGTTGGAAGGGCTCCCCTGGATTTCCCCTACGGAGAATACATAGACTCAGTCGCACCCGACACCTGCCCCGAAGGAGCGTCGGAAGATGTTAAGAAGATATTTGATGGAGTATACTCCGCCCTTTGCGACGACCTCAACACCCCGATAGCCCTTGCACACCTGTTTGACGCAGTCCGCATCATAAACTCTGCAAAGGAAGGAAAGGGAAAGATGAGCGAAACCGACCAGAATATCCTCGCCGACCTGTTTGACAACGTTGTCGCTGGCGTTATGGGGCTAAAGGACGAAGCTGCCGCAAGCGACTCTTCCCAGAAAGTCATCTCCGGTCTCATGGACATGGTGCTCGAGGAAAGGGCTCAGGCGAAAGCCGCAAAGGACTGGGCCAAGAGCGATGCCATAAGGGACCATCTCAAAGAGATAGGGATAACGGTAAAGGATACCAAAAACGGAGCGGAATGGACTCTGGAATAAAATTCATATCGTGGAACGTCAACGGCCTTAGGGCCTGCGCCGGAAAAGGGTTCGCCGAAGCTTTCAAGGCCCTTGACGCAGACTATTTCTGCCTTCAGGAGACAAAGATGCAGCAGGGCCAGCTGGACCTTGAATTTCCCGGCTATACCTCATACTGGAACTACGCCGATAAGAAAGGCTACTCTGGAACGGCCATATACACAAGGCGCACCCCGCTTTCCGTCACCTACGGAATGGGAGTGGACGAGCACGACCACGAGGGAAGGGTGATAACGCTCGAGGACGAGGACTTCTTCCTCGTATGCGTCTACACTCCGAACTCCCAGGACGGACTACGCCGGCTTGACTACAGGATGACCTGGGAGGACGACTTCAGAGCGTACCTTTCCTCCCTTGCAAAAAGAAAAGGAGTCATAGTCTGCGGAGACCTCAACGTGGCCCACAGGGAGATTGACATTAAGAACCCCTCGTCAAACCGCCGTAACGCAGGCTTCACCGACGAGGAAAGGGACAAGATGACAACGCTCCTTGGCAGCGGATTCACAGACTCGTGGAGGTTCCTTCATCCAGAGGAAGTCAAGTACTCCTGGTGGTCCTACCGCTTCCACGCCAGGGAGAACAATGCCGGGTGGAGGATAGACTATTTCCTGGTATCGGACAGCCTTAGGGACAGGATTGTGTCAGCCGAGATACATAATGAAATATTCGGCTCCGACCACTGTCCTGTGGAACTAGTCCTAGGAAAGTAGGATACAGTCCTGATAGAAAGACTTTTGAATGTGCAGTCTAGATATCTAGGCTGCATTTTTTGACGAATGCCCCAGAAGGGACTGCCTTATCCATGAAGCACCGCCGGCGATGATTTCCATTATGACCTGGGATTCATGGGAAAGGGTCGCGAATATCACGCCCAGCTCCATGGGAATTCCGTACATCGATGACAGTGCGAAACTTACCACATAGTGGAACGCACCGAATCCGCCAGGAACCGGTACAAGGGAGCTTATGGCACCCGCCACCATGAGGAACAGGGCGTCAAGCATGTCAAGTCCGGATATCCTCTGATATGCTTCCGTCATTGAAGAAGGTACCATTGAAGGATCCACGCCGTGGAAAGCCCATATTATGCATGCCGACATCAGCCAGTAGCAGCCCCATACGGAAAAGGAGAACAGAAGGAACTTCCACCAGGACTTCATCTTCATGCAGCTCGATATCCCCTGCCACACTCCCCTGCAGGCATTCCATACCTTGGCAAGGAACGAATAGTGGTCCTTGAACTTCCATGAAAATGCCACGACAAGGGCAAGGAAGCCTATTATCGCCAGGATGAGATATGGAACGGAAAAGCCCGAAGCCGTCGAGGAGAATATCTTCCTGAAGAAGTCTCCGTACCTTCCTATCAGGACGACTGCCACAACGAATATGCATATCAGCATGAGAAGAAGGTCCCAGAACCGGTCCACTATCGCAGTTCCCATGACCTTGTCGACAGATGCCTTGTGACGTCCGGAAGAATCCCTTTCGGAGTTTACGGTAACATAGCCGCAGCGTACCACCTCGCCGACCCTCGGGAGCACAAGGTTCACAAGCGTCCCTATCGTATTGGCATCGTAGACATCTATCCTTTTCATGGATGGGTCTATCGGAAGGATGAGCTCACGCCACCTCAGCCCCCTGAAGTACATTGCGGCAAGACCGGCAAGCATGGACAGGCCGACCCAGCCCCACGAAGTGGACCTGAGACACTCCCAGAACTCCTCCCACTTGACTTCCCGGAAGCAGAAATACAGCAGGACTCCTGCCAGGGAGAGTGAGATTGCGGCCTTGAGTATGTTGCGTGTCTTGTTTCCCATAGAAAGTGCTAATTTAGAGTTTTTGAAGCGTTTTTCCACGAATAATGGCTAAATTTGTACTTTCTGGATAAACTTCAAGACTTTTTTCTTATGAAATCCATCCTCGCAATCGGAGACGCACTGACAGATATCCTGGCACTTCTTCCGGATGACTCCCTTCTGAAAAAATACGACCTGCCCGTAGGCGGAATGAAGCCTGTGGACATGTCTACCGGAGATGAGATCTGGGAGGCCCTGAAGAGACTTGGAGTGAAGTACGTCCCCGGAGGGGCGGCCGCCAACACCATCGCCTGTACATCCGCCTTCGGCATGAAGTCCTGCTTCATGGGCAAGATAGGGAAAGACGACCTTGGCGAAATATTCAAGAGCACGATGGAGCAGTACGGGGTCGACACGACCATGCTCTATGGGGAAAAGTCCTCCGGCAGATGCATGACATTCGTTACGCAGACAAACGCCGAGAGGACTTTTGCGAACTATATGGGCGCCGCCACAGAGTTCCACGCAGACGACATACAGGAGGACTTCTTCAAGGGGTACGACTACTTCTATCTTGAAGGATACCTGGCAAGGGACCCGGAGCTTGCGATGAAGGCCCTCGACTTTGCAAAGAAGCAGGGAAGCACCATCCTGATGGACCTCGCATCCTACGGAGTTATCCTGGCCAACGAAAGCCTCTTCCATGAGATCGTCAGGAACTATGCCGACATAGTATTCGCAAACGAGGCCGAAGCCAAGGCGTTCACAGGACTGGAGCCAAGGGAGGCTCTTGACAAGATAGCCACCATGTGCGACATCGCCGTTGTGAAGATCGGTAAGGACGGCTCGATGGTAAAGAGCGGGGACGAGTACCACTTCATAAACGCATGGCCTGCTGAAGCGCTTGACGCCACCGCTGCAGGAGACACCTATGCGGCAGGATTCACATACGCCCATTCACTTGGTATGCCCCTTGAAATCTGCGGAAAGGTGGGCTCGATAATAGCATCCAAGGTCGTTGAAGTGGTAGGCAGCAAGATCGACGCCCGCAGATGGGCCGAGGCAAGGGATGAAATCGCCGCCCTAATGGCAACCGTACAGAACGGATAATCATCCATTTTCAGCATTTTCACGCGCAAAGCGCAAAAATAGTCAAAAAGGAAATATCATCACATGAAATCGATACTCGCAATAGGCAACGCCCTTACCGACATCCTGGCCGTACTGCCGGATGAAAGCCTCCTGAAGGAATACCACCTCCCCCTTGGAAGCATGCAGCATGTGGACATGGAAACGGGAGACAGGATCTGGTCAGCCCTCAAGAAAGTGGGGGTGAAGTACGTTCCCGGAGGTTCCGCCGCCAACACCATTACCTGCACATCCATATTCGGAATGCCTTCCGGCTTCATCGGAAAGATCGGCAACGATGACATCGGCCATCTTTTCAAGAGCACGATGGAGCAGTACGGGGTCAAGACCACAATGCTGTACGGGACGAAGTCTTCCGGAAGATGCATGGCCTTCATAACAGGAGCGAATGCCGAAAGGACCTTTGCAAACTACATGGGAGCCACCCTTGAGATGGGTGTAGCCGACCTGAAGGAAGAGTACTTCAAGGGATACGACTACTTCCACATAGAGGGATACCTCGTGCAGAACCAGGACCTCATACTGAAGGCCGCCCAGATGGCAAGAGACGCAGGGTGCATCATATCGATCGACATGGCGTCCTACAATGTCGTGGAGTCCAATGACGCGTTCCTCCACAACCTCGTGGAGAACTACGTGGACATAGTGTTCGCCAACGAGAGCGAGGCCAAGTCTTTCACAAAGAAGGAGCCCCGGGAAGCCCTCGACGAGATATCCCGCATGTGCAAGATAGCAGTCGTGAAAGTAGGGAAGGACGGATCCATGGTGAAGAAAGGAGACGAGTACCACTTCATCGAGGCTTGGCCGGCAAAGACTGTAGATGCAACCGGAGCTGGCGACACCTACGCGGCAGGATTCATATACGCTCATTCGCTTGGAATGCCGCTAAAGGTCTGCGGAGAGGTAGGCTCGATTATTGCCGCAAAGGTAGTGGAAGTCGTCGGCACCAAGATAGACATTCCACGCTGGAAGGCGGCCAAAAAGGAGATAAGGGACCTTATCTCCCAGAACAGCTAGAGAAAGGATCATGCTCGGAATATTCAGAAAATCAAAGAGGCAGAAATACATGGAGACCCTACCCCAGGGCGGGGATTCCGGAATAATACCCCTGAGGGAGATAAAGACGGCGATGGTGCTATGCGAGATGCCTGCGCCGGACCTGAAGGAGGCGGCTGACGCCTTCTTCGGAAAATGCGGGATATCCTGGAGCCTTGTCGAGCTCCGAAACAAGGATGTGAACTGGTGGGGAAAGCCATCAGATACCCTTATAAAGAGTGTAGCCGACGCTCACCCCGACCTTTTCATATCCCTGTGTGCAGGGACGCATTTCCCAGGGATCGTTCTCGCCAGCCACTCTGCGGCCCGCTTCAAGATTGGACGCCAGAGAATAAACGGAAAGGTGTTCGACGTGGTGATATCCGATCCCATGGAAGGGAGCATCTCAGCTGCCGAGAGCTTCAAGGCGATATCCTCGTACCTTGAAAAGATACAATAGAAGACACAGCGAGAATAGATAGAGAGTTTAACGTAAAGAAAGTAGAAGTGATTGATTTAAAGAACGATTCAACAATCGCACTAAAAGGCTTCGCCATGGGGGCGGCCAATGTCATTCCCGGTGTGTCGGGCGGAACCATCGCCCTTCTGACCGGAATTTTCTCCCGCATAATCGATGCGCTCAACGCCATGATGGAGATTCCGACATGGAAGATGCTCTTCAAGGGAGACTTCAAGGGTTTCTGGAAAAAGATTGACGGGGAGTTCCTATGCGCCCTCGCAGTGGGTGTGCTGATAAGCATATTCTCCCTTGCCAAGCTGATGGAATACGTACTTGAGTACCATCCGGTGCAGACCTGGGCATTCTTCTTCGGAATGATAGCAGCCTCGGCCGTAGTCATGCTCGCAGATGTGAAGGGATGGACAATCAAGGATATCCTGTGGGTTGCGCTAGGAATAGTGCTGGGAGTTGTGATATGCACGCTCTCCCCCACCCAGACAAGGGACGACCTGTGGTTCATATTCATTTGCGGAGCCATCGCAATATGCACCATGATCCTCCCCGGAATATCGGGAAGCTTCATCCTTCTGCTCCTCGGGAAATATGAATACATCATGAGTGCGATAAGCGAGCTCAACTGGCCCGTGCTCATAGTATTCGCCATTGGATGCGCCATTGGCATCCTGGCATTCTCGAAAGTTCTGCACTGGCTTCTCGGACGATATGAAAGGCAGACAATGCTTGTCCTGGTTGGCTTCGTCCTTGGCTCGCTTATCAAGGTATGGCCATGGAACGATCCGCAGGCCATGCAGGCCGCAAATGTCCTTACCGGAGACGCTCCCACCCAGATGCATATTCCAGGAGCAGTCATATGGGCTATCCTGGGAGTTGTGCTCGTAGTCCTGCTGGAGGTCCTTGGAAACAGGAAAAAGACAACCCAGGAAACTCCTTCGGAATAATCGCGTGATGCGCATAAAAAATAACCCATCATAACCACCATGAAAAGAATAGTAGCACTTCTCACCCTGGCGCTTGTCGCAGGAATTGCTTCAAATGCGCAGACCCGTTCCAAGGCCTGGTGCCCTGACAACGGGGACGGGACGTACACAAACCCCGTACTGTTTGCCGACTACAGCGACCCTGACGTATGCGCCGTAGGAGAAGACTACTATCTTACAGCATCTTCCTTCAGCAACGCTCCCGCGCTGCCGATTCTCCACTCCAGGGACCTTGTGAACTGGGAGATAATCGGACACGCGATAAAGGACCTGTCCCCGAAGGCGGACTTCGCCCTCCCCTCACACGGAAACGGAGTATGGGCCCCCTGCATAAGGTACCACGAAGGAGAATTCTACATATACTGGGGCGATCCCGACAGGGGAATATACATGGTCAGGACCGATGGTGGCAATCCCGCCGGAAAGTGGCAGGACCCCGTACTCGTAGTGGAGGGCAAGGGAATGATAGACCCTACCCCACTATGGGATGACGACGGAAGATGCTACCTTTTCAACGGATGGGCAGGCAGCAGGGCCGGATTCAACTCCATCCTTACCGGACGTGAACTCACAAAGGACGGATGCAAGGCGATAACCGATCCAGTGATAGTATTCGACGGATGGGACGGAAACAAGACCTGCGAAGGCCCCAAGGCCTATAAGAAAGACGGCTACTACTGGGTGTTCTTCCCTGCCGGAGGCGTAAAGACAGGATGGCAGGTTGCCATGCGCTCGAAAAACGTATATGGTCCATACGAAGCCAGGACCGTCATGTCCCAGGGCAGTTCGTCAATTAACGGCCCCCACCAGGGCGGATGGGTGCACACGCCACAGGGCGAGGACTGGTTCCTGCACTTCAACGACCGCTATGAATACGGAAGGGTCGTGTATCTTCAGCCCATGCAGTGGAAGGACGGATGGCCCGTTATCGGAATAGACAGGGACGGTGACGGATGCGGGGAGCCCGTAGTGACATACAAGAAGCCCCTTTCATCGTCAACTGCGATATTCAACCCATCCGACAGCGACGAGTTCGAAGGGAAGATGGGGCTCCAGTGGCAGTGGCAGGCCAACTACGACCAGCTCTTTGGAATGCCGACACCCGACGGATGCATGAGGCTCTACACATGCCAGGAGCCTGAAGGCAATCTCTGGATGGCTCCCAACATGATGCTTCAGAAGACTCCCGCCGAGACATTCAGCGCAACGGCAAAGGTAAGGATCGCCGGCAGGGAGAGCGGACAGTACGCCGGAATGATAATGATGGGAATGGATTACAGCGCCATCGTCGCCGAATGGAACGGCGAGAATTTCATAGTAAAGAGGCTGACCTGCCAGAGGGCTGACAAGGGCGGCGAGCAGAAGGAGGATGAAATTGAAACCCTCAAGCCGACATTCAAGGACAAGGACGACTACTCCCCCGCGACATTCCTTGACATATACTTCAGGATGAAAGTATCCGGTGGAAAATGCTCATTCTCATACAGCCTTGACGGAAAGAGGTTCAAGGATGCCGGAGACACCTTCAAAATGAAGGAAGGCAAGTGGATAGGAGCCAAGATAGGACTGATTTCCGAGGCCAGGGAACCCAAGGAGCCAAGAAAAGGCAACACCCTCAGAGGATGGATGGACGCCGACTGGTTCAGGGTAGAAAAATAATTTTTAGAAGCTAAGGGAATTTTTAGTAACTTTGCAGTCCTTTTGAAAAAGGAATGGTTCCGTAGCTCAGCTGGATAGAGCAACAGCCTTCTAAGCTGTGGGTCTTGGGTTCGAATCCCAACGGAATCACCTTAATCCCCAACTGATACGCTTCAGCTGGGGATTTTTGATTTTCGTTTCCCGCATATTCCCCACATTCTCAAATTCTAGATTTTTTTGTAGAGAGAATCCATTGATAAAGGGTTTGTGTCACTCCAAGTCTCCGATAGCAATCAGAAGAAGCATTCCAACAACAAATGCCTCCTGTCTAATAGATTTGAGACAACTCCTGATACAGATCTATTAAAGTAAGAACTAATGAAATCTCACGTTCATAATACCCATGTGAGATTGCTCTTGAGTTGGAGGCTCATTCTATTTGGAAATAATTATTTTCTCGTTAAATTTGTACTTCATTACACTTAAAATATCTATATCCCAGTGACTACACTATATACAAGCGTACGCCCTGCCACCCTTTCGGGGGGGGGTATCTGGTTGTGTATTAGATAGTTACAAAACAATAGATTGGACTACCAATCGAATTTCGCGTCATCGCAGGTCCTTTTTCCGTGGACTCCTGCGGTGTCTTTTTTGTGCCGTCACTTGTACGGCCACAGGATAATCCCTATAGCATGACTTACCGTTCAATACATTAATATTTAATCTTTTCAATTTAATCAAAACAGATTTATGGACACTAAAAGAAATTACATTTCTCCCGAGTGTGAGGAGATCGAACTGAAGGGCGAGCAGATTCTCGCCGGATCAGACGGACATGAAAAGTTAAATCCCGTAGACGGAGGACAGGGAGGTCTTGGTTGATAGGCCACTCAAGAAGGTTTGAAAAATGGAAAAAGTTTTTCACATTAGCATCATGGCCGCAGCGGCTATGATGCTTTTCTCCTGCGCTAAAGAGAACGGAACCGTCACCCCTTCTTCTGAAGACGGTTTCACCTATACTTTCAAGATCGCCACAGATGGCACCAAGGCAACCCTCAATGACGATGCTACCGCCTACAAGTGGGAAGATGATGATGCGATCAACGTCTATTCTTCTTCAAGCGTCAAAGGTTCCGTAACCTCTGCGGGTGTAGCTACCGCTACTTTCAGCACTGCTCTTTCTGCAGGAGACAAGGTTTATGCGACTTACCCTTATTCTGAGAGCAATACCTCTACCGACGCGGTAACATTCAGCATTCCTACCGAGCAGGATGGATCTACCATCAAGGACGCCATGCCTATGTACTCTGATGCTCTTGAGGTGGATGCTGGTACTGATGTGTCCGGCACCTTCCAGATGCATAATCTCGGAGCCGTGCTGAAATTCAAGGTTTATGGCGCTTCTCACGCTGAGGAGACCGTCACTTCCATCACATACACAGCAGATGGTATTGCTGGTAATTTCACAGCTACAAATATCACTTCCTCACCTGCTCTTACAGGTGGTGACGCAAATGCCGTTAAGGCTACTGCTTCAAATGTGGCTGTAGGTGCGGATTCCGATGGCGCTGGTATTGTCTATATGGTTGTGGCTCCTGCTGCAGCAAGTACGACTGGAACTATCGCCGTTGAGACTAGTGCCGCCACCTATACCGCGACACTACCTTCAGCCCTTTCTATGAGCGCTAACGACCTTGTCACCGTTCCTCTGAATCTTGATAATTCTGCATTTACAACGGAGGGTGGCAGTACAGAAGAATACTTTAAATTCGCGGACAGCAATGTCGGAAAAATTTTCTGGAATTATACTAAAGATGATTCTTATCCATTCCAGGAGGGAATGAAATACGAAGATGGGACTTATTATATGAAATATTCATTCGCCAAGTCTGTGGATTTGGGTAGTGATGATTACAGTACAATATTCTCTAGTATTTCTTTTAGTTCTGAGCCAAAGAAAACAGATATTACCTCATTTGACGAATACCAATATTTCACCGGTACGACATCGTTGCCAGCAGAATCTTTTAATTATTGGAAGAATTTGAAAAGTATTACTTTGCCTTCTTCGCTTACAAGCATAGGAAGCAATGCGTTCTATTTTTGCTCATCTCTTGCATCTCCTATAGTAATTCCATCAGGAGTTACGAAAATAGAAGATTATGTATTCTTATTATGCTCTGGAATTCCATCTATAACAATTCCCGAAGGAGTTACAAGTATAGGTGCATATGTATTCACTGGCTGCTCGTCTCTTACTTCCATTGAAATTCCATCAACAGTTACGAGTATAGGTGCATATGCATTCCAAGGATGCAGTAAAATTACATCTATGACAATTCCGGAAGGAGTTTCAGTGATATGGCATAAGACATTCTTTAATTGCAAGGCACTAGAATCATTGACATTCAAGGGAAAAATCGAAAAATGGGGAGCCTCCGTTTTTGACTATTATGAAGATGACAAGGATCAATCTGACAGTGGAATAACCCAGAAGATCACCCTAACCATAGCAAGTGATCAGGACAAGTTTAAATACTATAATGATACTGATATTGAACTTGAATATGCAGATGAATATGAGTCATACTCAGCTTCCTTTAATGTGGGAGACAGCGGAACGCTGACATATGTAGATGAGGAGGATGATGAAGAAACACTGTACACATTCAAAGAGATAAAAAATTAGAATTATCGCTTCATTAGAGATGATTGGATCGCCCCGCATCCGGAAATTCCGTGAGTGGGGCTTCCTTTTTTTTATGGCCCCTTTGTCGCCTTCGATGAGTGGGAAGTGATTCCCTGATGGGATCATCGCCTATGGGACGGTCTTATAGGTTGGCCCCTATCGCTCTTGGATGGCAGACCCTAGGATGAAGCGATAACGGTAGTCTTCCATAGGTGAAGGGACAAAGGGTTTTACGGACGGAGCAACGTATTTTTATTCAATCTTTTTTAGCCCAGATTGTTCATTAGAGCCTTTGGGCCAAAAATGGGGCACCGCGGTGACCCGCGAACTTACACATTTTAACCTCCTGTTCGATTTCTTATCGTCCCTTGTTTGTAGGAAACGGGCCTAGGGAAGGTTATGCCCTGGATTTCTTGCCATATTGATTTGAAAGCCAGCCTTCCGGAGCCCGGACTCGCAAGATATATGGTGTCTTCGCTTTCCCCTCTCTTGATCTTACCAGGGATGGCGAAGAGCTCATACCTCACACCCTTGAGGAAAGGTGCGCTGCTCCGGTTCTTTATTACGGTACGGAAGAGACTGAACAGGTTGTATGCGAGCACAATGAAATTGAAGCACGCCTCGTTTGCATCAAACCCGTTGACCACGAAACCGTTCAGGGAGAAGTCGTACTTGATCTCCTTTATCCTGTTCTCGCTGTCGGCCCTCCCCCTGTAGGAGTCATACACCGGCTTCATCGGGAGGTCGAGGTCCGTCACATAGCAGCTGTATCTGTACTGGGCCATCTCGATGTAGTCTGTGAACTCTATCAGCAGCTGGAACAGGTTGTCAGCCACCTTGACACATTCCACCTGCTTCTTCGTAGGCTTCAGCAGCTTGCCCACGGCGTCCCGCTTGGACGTGTCCTGCCTTACCATCACTATGCGCCTGGCCTTCGTCCATTTGTCGGCCTTGTACGTCGTCTCGGCTATCTCGATACCTTCCGCTATCTCGACCCAGGATGTCTCTCTGGCCAGGGATTTCTTTATCGTGTTGTTGAACTTGCAGGAGATGATATAGTGGAGCTTCTTCATCTCCAGGTACTCGATGATGTCGCCGGAGAAGAAGCCGCTGTCCATGCGGACGAGCCCGACCTTCTTGCCCCTGAGCCTGTCCAGGGTGTCCTCGAGGAACGGAAGGAAGCTGGTGCTGGCGGATGTGTTGCCGGGGCGCAGCCAGAAATTGGTCACCATGCGCATCTCGGGGCAGAACGCGAGTATCGGATGCAGGGATTTCCTTCCCTTGCGCTTCGGGTTATAGCCTACGGCGGCGCCCTCCTGCTCCCCGCTCATCTGCAGCACGGTGGAATCGAAGTCCAGCGTGATGTTGTCTGATGACACCTTGTCGAAAAGCCACGACCCTATATGGTGGAACACAGACGATATGGTCGTCTGGTCGAACTTGTTCATGTAGCGTACGTACGCCCTCTGCCCGGCCATCTTGTCCCATCCGTGGTAGTCCTTGAAGAAGGCGTCACGCCTGTATATCTCCAGGTCGTTGTAGCAGCTGGCACCGCACCAGAGGGCCGTGAGGAAGCCCTGTATGAGCTGGCATGGGTCGTATCCACGGTTGGAGAACTGCACCGGAAGGCCGCAGGAACGCAATTCCTCCTCGAACCCCATCTTGTCTAGGAATTCATGCATCGCAGTGACTCCTCCCAGGATGTGATCTCATCAGGTATGTAGCGTATCGATTTCTTCTTTGACTTCTCCATGGAACTGCCGTACAGCGACCTGCGTTCGTGGTGCAAGTTACTAAATAATTGTAAATCAACAAATATCCGATGGGCAATCTCTAATGAATGTCATTAGAGAAATGGCCGCAATATCTTATTGGCTACCAGAGTATTAATCATGGCGACCACAAAAAATCAGGGCATTTCAAATTGTTACTTCACCCCCTCTGGATGGATGGCAAGAGGCTCTAATGAACAATCTGGGTTCATTGATGACACTCCAGCATCACTATTTCGGTTTAGGGCCTTCCGAAAAACTACATGGTATTGTCCACAAGGTCCTTCACCTTCCTTGCCGGGACTCCTACGACTACGCAGTTGTCAGGGACATCCATGGTAACTACGGCTCCCGCTCCGACAACGGCATTGTTTCCAATGGTGACACCGGGAAGGATTGTGACATTGCCCCCGATCCACACGTCATTTCCTATGCGGACCGGCTTTCCTATGCCAAGATGCCTGCGGCGCCCTGAGGAGGAGAGCGGATGGTTCACCGTAGTAATCATGGTTCCTGGTCTTATCACGACGTTGTCCCCTATGCGGATCTCCATGATATCGAGCATGGTGATGTTGTAATTGCCGGTGAAATTGTTCCCGATATGGATGTTCTTCCCGTAGTCGCAATTGAACGTCTTGGCAATCCACACCTTCTCCCCTATCGAGCCTAGCATCTACTCGAGGGCCTTTCTCTGCGCATCGTATTCGAGCGGATCCAGGGCATTGAGCTTCTGGCAGAGGATTATGGCCTGTTCCTTTCGGGCGTCCACCTCCGAATCGTCATAGCAGTATTCCAGGCCCGCCTTGAAATATTTATAGGCTTGTTAATTCGGGATTCTCTAAATATCCATACAGGCGCTTCACCTCGCTCGGTTTCTCTGTGTCGAGCATTGAGG
>Ga0065708_1014720_pt1 | contig 33582 bp, 21 predicted proteins | sample Hoacrofraction12_2_FD_59095 | JGI IMG/M metagenome (GOLD analysis project Ga0065708, IMG submission 59095) | Hoatzin crop microbial communities from Cojedes, Venezuela, sample from fiber fraction 12 v1 | ecosystem: Host-associated > Birds > Digestive system > Esophagus > Crop | place: Venezuela... | reverse complement strand
GTACCCAGACCCGGGATCGAACCGGGATGGATTGCTCCACTGGTGTTTGAGACCAGCGCGTCTACCGATTCCGCCATCTGGGCATTGCGAGTGCAAATTTAGTTTATTTTTCTGAACTGACAAATTTTTGCTTTAAAAAATGCGTTTATTCGGGATAGTTCAGGTTTTCGCTGGTTGGATTGAGCAAAACTTCGTTTAAGAATTTCTTTGCTTCCCACTTGGCGGTTGGCAAGTCCTGCAATAGATAATTGCCGCACTCTTTTGGCGTTGCGCCAGGCACGTCTCCCTCGTAGGAAGCGATGAACTGGAACAGCCGTTGCATGAGTGGCAGGATTTCTTCGGATGTAAGGTCGCCGTGAAGAATGAGATAATTGCCCGTCAAGCAGCCCATTGGCCCCCAATAGATGATGCGCGACTTCCACGTTTCATCGTTTCGGAGATAGGTTGCAGCGAGATGTTCTATTGTATGTATTGCATTCGGATGGAGAGACGGCTCGTTGTTAGGCTCTTTCATTCGGATATCGAACGTAGTCACTATTTCGTTGCCGATTTTGTCGCGTCTTGAAACGAAAATGCCACGCTTCAGACGAAGGTGATCAATGGTAAAACTGGTTATTTTTTCCATTTTTTTCTATTTTGTTTAGTGGAGTTGTTCGAGGAAATGACGTGTAACGTTGAAAGAACCCTCTGCCAGCCGATTCCAAAAGTCGAAATATTGCGCAGCCTTGTGGTCTTTCAGCGGAATATCGCTTATGATTCTGAACGAAATATAAGGTTTTTGATAGATGCGACACGTGTGAGCGATGGCGCAACTTTCCATATCTACGGCTTTCGCTTTCGGGAATTTTTCGAGTATCTCTTTCATTTTTTCTTGTGAATCGACAAACCAGTCGCCGCTAACGATGAGACCCTCGTGTATTGCAGTGCCACAATCCACGTGGAGCGCCTTTTCGGTGAGTCGTTTGTCGGTTGGGAAAAGTTGCGGTTGATCTAACATTTGTCCAGGAAGACACTCTTCGCCACAGTAAACGTCGTGATACGCGCACGCAGTGCTTGCAACGACATCGCCAATCTCGAGGTTGACGTCAGCACCGCCAGCAACGCCCGACGAAATAATCACGTCAGGGTCGTAGAGATTGATCATCTCCACCGCGCCGATGGCAGCATTCACTTTTCCGATGCCACATTGTTGAAGAATAATTTGCTTGTTTTCTATTTGCCCGATAAAGAAATCTTTATGGTGATGACGTTCAGTCTGACAATCGTCGAGCAAAGTACGAAGTTGCTGGAGTTCTTTCTCCATTGCAACGATAATGCCTATTTTCATGATTCACGTAAGTTGTTCTTTTGCAAAAATAATAAAAAACGCCGATGGAATGGCGTTAGATGCTTAGTTTTTTGTAATTTTACAGCGTTCAATTGAATTTTTTGCTTCATTATGGTAGATAAAAAGAAAAAGGATGCCCATCACGCTCAAGTTGCAGCATCCTCGAATGAGCAAGCGACGACATCGTCATTTTTTGCAGGTAAAGGACGTTACTGGGTCGATGTGATAGCGATTGCTCTCTTTGCACTGATTGCTTTTGCTTACTTTATGCCAGCCGATCTCGATGGTCGAATACTCTATCGCCACGATGCGTCGGCAGGAAGAGGCGCTGGGCAAGAATTATCTGAATATTATCAAAAGACAGGCGAGCGCACTCGTTGGACTAATTCAACGTTTAGCGGTATGCCAACCTATCAAACTGCACCGTCATACGACTCAACTACGGTGTTGGGTAAGGTGATGAGCGCTTACCACTTGTGGTTGCCCGAAAATGTTTGGTATGTTTTCGCCTATCTACTTGGTTTTTATATTCTTTTGCGAGCCTTCGATTTCCGTCGCGAACTGGCTATTCTCGGTTCGATTTTGTGGGCATTCTCATCCTATTTCTTTATCATTATTGCCGCAGGACACATCTGGAAAGTGATGGCGCTTGCCTATTTGCCACCGATGATTGCAGGTATTGTGCTTGCTTATCGTGGGAAATATCTGTGGGGCTTGATTCTTACAGCGCTATTTGCAGCGTTTGAGATTAAAGCAAACCACGTTCAGATGACCTATTATTACCTATTTATAATATTATTCATGGTCATCGCCTTCCTTGTTGACGCCATTCGTAAGCACGAAATCGCGCGCTTTGTGAAGGCAACGCTCGTGTGTCTTGTTGCTGCTGCACTTGCAGTGTGCATGAATCTGAGCAATCTGTACCACACATGGCAGTATGCTAAAGAATCGATGCGTGGCAAAAGCGAACTTGTGAAGCCCAATTCCGAGAATCAAACCAATAGCGGACTCGATCGTGACTACATTACGCAGTGGAGTTACGGCATAGACGAAACGTGGACATTGATGATTCCGAACACAAAAGGCGGCGCTTCGGTTTCGATGGCAGCAAACAAAATTGTTCAAGAGCAAGCCGATTCGCAGTTTTATCAGATTTTCGAACAGTTAGGTCAATACTGGGGAAATCAACCAGGCACAAGCGGTCCTGTTTATGTAGGCGCTTTCGTTTGTTTCTTGTTTATTTTAGGATTGTTTATCGTTAAAGGACCAATGAAATGGGCGTTGCTGGCTGCAACAATCCTATCGATTTTGCTTTCTTGGGGACGCAATTTCATGCCGTTCACCAACTTCTTCCTCGATTATATCCCGATGTACGCCAAATTCCGAACGGTGGCTTCGATTCTCGTTATTGCAGAATTTACCATTCCGTTGTTGGCAATGATGGCGCTCAAGAAACTGGTTGACGAACCACAACTCATGCAACAGAAAGCCAAATGGCTGTACGCCAGTCTTGGACTGACAGCAGGACTTTGCGTCTTGTTTGCTCTGATGCCCAGTGTGTTCTTCCCCGATTATATCTCCGTAGCCGAGCAAAATGCTTTAAAGCAACTGCCTCCTGAATCATTCGACCCCATTTGCAACGAGATAACACGCGTTCGTAAAGCCATCTTTACTGCCGATTGTTGGCGCTCTTTCTGGGTGATTATGATTGGATTCGCGCTGCTGATGCTGTATAAATTTAAGAAACTCAAAGCATCGTGGATGGTTGTCGGCATCTTAGTACTCTGTTTGGTGGATATGTGGCAGGTAAACAAACGCTATCTGTACGACGATATGTTTGTTGAAAAGAGCGTTCGCGAGACTCCGCAGGAGATGAGCGAGACTGACAAACAGATTTTGCAGGACGAGAATCTTGACTATCGTGTTCTCAATCTTGCGGCAAATACTTTCAACGAGAACGAGACTTCTTACTATCATAAATCGATAGGCGGCTATCACGCTGCGAAGCTTCGTCGCTATCAAGAGCTGATCGACGCTTATCTGATGCCTGAAATGCAAGCGATGATGCCTGCAATAGCGCAAGGTCAAGGCGATATGTCGCAAGTAAGAGGCGACACGATTTGGCCAATCATGAACATGCTCAACGCAAGATACATCATTATGCCGCTGCAAGGCGGTCAGACGATTCCATTGCTCAATCCTTACGCACAAGGAAATGCATGGTTTGTCGATCGATTGACGTATGTTGACAATGCCAACCAAGAACTTGACGCGCTGAAGACGTTAGACCTGATGCACGAAGCAGTAGCCGACAAACGCTTTGCAGATGTTTTAGGTCAAGCGAAAGAGCAAACAGGAAAACCATCTGCAACATTGACAGCCTACGAACCTAACAAACTGACTTATAAAGTGCAGTCTGACGAAGGCGGTGTGTTGGTTTTCTCTGAAATCTATTATCCTGGCTGGACTGCAACAGTGGATGGCGTTGACGTTCCATTGGGTCGCGTCAACTACGTGCTGCGTGCGCTTCAGATTAAAGCAGGCGAGCACGAAGTTGTGCTTAGTTTCTTCCCGAAATCGATTAGTATAACCGAAACAATTGCATACATTGCTTCGGCAGCATTGCTCATTCTGTTCTTGTTAGCGCTGTTTTTCTATTGGAAAAAGTCGAAAAAATCGACCGAAACGACTGAAACAAAACAATAAAAACCTTATAAGCGGATGAAAAAGCTCTTGTCTTTGCCCCCCAACTTGGTGAAATATTTTTTTGATGTAACCAATTATTCAAAAGACGAATGGTTTTGCACCTACGATCCTATTGACCACCGATTAGGGAGTGGCGGCGGATCGACGTGGTTGCTTGAACAAGCATTCTCGGCTGCAGAGACCGAAACCGATTTCAATGATTGGCTTTCGCAAGAGCAGCGTGTTCTGCTTCACGCAGGCGGCATGGGTCGCCGATTGCCTGCTTATTCTCCGCAAGGAAAGATACTCACGCCGATTCCTGTGTTTCGTTGGGAACGCGGTCAGCGTCTGTCGCAAGATCTTCTCTCGCTTCAGATTCCGTTCTGCGAGCAAGTGATGAAAGCAGCACCATCGTCGATGCACACGCTTATCGTGAGTGGCGATGTTTATATACGTTCAACAACGCCAATAACCAATCTACCCGAAGCGGATGTCGTTTGTTTAGGACTGTGGCTCGATAGCGATATCGCCAAAAATCATGGCGTTTTCGTTTCAAGTCGCGAGAATCCGAGTGCGCTCAAGTGTATGCTGCAAAAACCTTCTACGCAAACGCTGAGCGAATTGCAAAAAGACCATTTCTATCTGACTGATATTGGCGTTTGGCTGTTGAGCGACCGCGCTGTCAAAGTGTTGATGCAGAAATCGAAAACCGATGGAAAAATTGGTGAATACGACCTTTACAGCGAATTTGGTTGTGCATTAGGAACGTCGCCTACGATTGCTGACGCTGAAATCAACGCGCTTTCGGTTGCTATCGTACCGATGATGGGTGGCGAATTCTATCATTTTGGAACGTCGCACGAGTTGATTACCTCCTCGCTTGCACTGCAAAATCTCGTCAACGACCAACGCGAAATTATGCATCGCTCACAGAAACCGCATCCGTCTATCTTTGTTCAAAATGCAGAGACGTGGATTAAATTTCAAGAGCAAAATCAACACGTTTGGATTGAGAATAGTTGCATCAGCGAGAAGTGGCAGATAGCCGATCATCACGTCATTACAGGCGTGCCAGAGAATGCTTGGGAAATCAGTCTCACTGCTGGGCAATGCGTAGATATTGTTCCTATCGGCGAGAACGCGTATGTTGTTCGTCCGTATGGTTTTAACGACGTTTTCAAAGGTGCGCTCGACGATCTCGATACGCAATTTATCGGTCAGCCGTTTATGGCTTGGGCAGATCGTCGCAAGATAGATATTGCCGCCATTGAAGGCAAAGAAGATCTGCAAAATGCAAAGATTTTTCCAGTTGTCAATAGTGTGAACGACGCTGGATTGGTTTTGCGATGGATGTTGAATGAACCAAATCAGCAAGGCGGTAAATTGATTTGGAAAACCGCGCAAAAGATGTCGGCAAACGACATCGGAAACGAAGCCAACTTGCTGCGTCTGTGCGAGCAACGCCAGCAAAATCGCGCGAAAAACTGGCCTTTCTTGGCGAAAAACCACGTACACAGCGTTTTCTATCAAGTCGATCTCGAAGATGCTGCACGCGAATTTGCTTCAAACAACATTGCAGCGCCATCGCCTCTCGCAGAAAACGAACCGCTATTGAAGCGTGCGCAAGATGCAATGTTTCGTTCTGAACTCGCAACGCTTAAAAATATACCTGACGAAGACGATAACGACGGAAAGGCTTTCGCGTTTTTGCGCGATGGATTGACGCAATCGGCTCGCGAAACGAAGCAACAGCCTCGTATGTCGGTGCATGGCGATCAGATTGTATGGGGACGCTGTCCTGTTCGTATTGATATCGCTGGCGGATGGACTGACACACCGCCGTATTGCTTGATGGAAGGAGGAAATGTCATCAACTTAGCGATAGAACTCAACGGACAACCGCCACTGCAAACGTATGTGCGACCGTCAAACGACTATCAGATTGTGCTGCGCAGCATCGATCTCGGCGCAGCAGAGCATGTTACGACCTACGAACAACTGGCTGATTTTACCAAAGTGGGCAGTCCGTTTTCTATTCCTAAGGCAGCGCTCGCGCTTGCAGGCTTCCATCCAGATTTTTCACAGCAACGCTATCCCGATCTCGCTACACAACTGCGCGATTTTGGGTGCGGCATCGAACTAACCACACTCTCTGCCATTCCAGCAGGTAGCGGCTTGGGCACAAGTAGCATCCTTGCGTCAACAGTGCTTGGCGCGCTGAACGATTTTTGCGGTTTGATGTGGGACAAAAACGAGATTGGTCTTCGTACTTTAGTGCTTGAGCAATTGCTAACCACTGGAGGCGGATGGCAAGATCAGTTCGGTGGAATCTTGCAAGGCATCAAACTGCTTCAGACTGATAAAGGATTCAATCAGTCGCCTGTCGTTCGGTGGTTGCCAGACACGCTTTTCACGCAGCCCGATTACCACGCTTGTCACCTATTATATTATACTGGCATCACGCGAACAGCCAAACATTTGCTCGCTCAGATAGTTCGGAGAATGTTCTTGAACCAGCATGAGGAACTCCAATTGCTTAGACAAATGAAGGAACACACGCTGGAGATGTTCGAAACAATCCAGCGCGAAGATTTCAAACAAATGGGATTGCTGATGCGAAAGACGTGGAAGCAAAATCAGTTGCTCGACAACGGCACAAATCCCGAAGCGGTTCAGAAACTTACGGCGCTCATCGACGATTACTGTCTCGGCTATAAACTGCCTGGCGCCGGCGGTGGCGGCTATCTCTATATGATAGCAAAAGATCCTGAAGCAGCAGCAAAAATTCGACAAATCCTGTCGAATAATCCGCTCAATGGCAACGCTCGATTTGTTGAAATGTCGCTTAGCCAGAACGGTTTGCAAGTTAGTCGAAGTTAAACCACATCATCCCGAATGTTTACTTACAAATATCCACATCCTGCCGTAACAGCCGACTGCGTTGTCTTTGCGTTCAAAGACGGTCAACCGCACGTGCTGCTCATCCAACGCGGCAATGAACCATATAAAAACCACTGGGCTTTTCCTGGCGGATTTATGAATATCGACGAGACTGCCGAGCAATGCGCTGTTCGTGAACTGGAAGAAGAAACTGGTTTGCGTGTAGAAAAAATCGAACAGATTGGCGCGTTTTCGGAAGTTGACCGCGATCCACGCGAACGTGTGATTACCGTTGCTTTTTACACGCTCATCGCTGAGCCAATTCCTGTGAAAGGCAATGACGATGCAGCAGCCGCGCGATGGTTTGCACTGGATAACCTACCGCCGTTGGCGTTCGATCACGAAGAAATTCTGCAAAAAGCAATCGCGTTATGGAATTCCGAACAAGCGTAGAACTACCTCATCCAACCTTCAAACTGCACGTCGGCGAGCAAATCTTGTTCGTTGGTTCGTGTTTTGCCGACAATCTCGGAAAACGCTTCGCGGAAGATTTGTTCGATGTTTGCGTGAATCCAAACGGCGTGATGTACAATCCCATTTCGGTTCTACACACAATCGATTCTCTGCCCAATGATTACGCGCCACAAACCGCCATCATCACGCTCGGAACCAACCGCGTTTACGTGCTGAAAAGCAGTGGCGAGATTGTGGATAATTGCGAAAAAAGACCAGCGAGTTTGTTTGAAGAACGCAGTCTGTCGATTGACGAATGTATCGCTGCACTTTCGAAATCGATTGCATCGCTTCAGCAGCGCAACCCATCCATCCACATCATTCTGACAGTGAGTCCGATTCGCTATCGCAAGTATGGCTATCACGGAAGTCAGCTTTCGAAAGCCACACTGTTACTTGCTGCCGATGCGGTTTGCCAAGATCCAAACATCGTTTACTTTCCCGCTTACGAAATCCTTAACGATGAGTTGCGCGATTATCGCTTTTACGCGCCAGATATGCTGCATCCATCGCAGCAAACCGTTGATTTTATCTGCGAAAATTTTGCAAAAGCATTTTTCAGCGAGCAGCTCCACGATTTTATGGCAGAATGGATACCGCTGAAAAAGGCGCTCCTTCACAAGCCATTCCATGCCGAAAGCGCTGAATATCAGCAGTTTATTGAAGAAACAAACGCAAAAGTCGAAGCGCTTAAACAGCGTTACAACTTGAAAACGTAACGCATCCGTTTCCCATCTTTTTATTTTCCAATTCCCTCGCGCGCGCGATACCTATATTATATACGCGCGTGAGAAAAATTTTTTTGCGAAAATTGAAAAATTTTTTCTACATGTATCAATTTATGGTACATGTGGAATATAATTTTGCATTACCTAATTAAAAATATAGTTTAATTGTTGAACAGTTCATTTCTAATAAATTCTCAAAAAATGTTCATGGGAAAAAAGGGTAAATTCATGTAAGTTTTAGCTGGAACAGCAGCAACGTCGCCGAAGGGGAAAGCAATCGCGAGCGCCAAGTGCTGTTTCAGCTTTTTTGTTGTTTTCATTTTGATTTTTGTTTGTTGCATCAAAAAAGCGCGACCCATTTGAGTCGCGCTTTTGCTTTGCATGCGTTATCGTTAGATAATGCTATTTTTCTTTGTCCATTCCACAATCTCTGGAATATAACCGAACGCGAGCGAGGTAACTGTGTCGGCACATCCGTAATAGACTGCGATGCGACCCGATTCGGGATCATGCAATTCGGCGCAAGGGAAGCACACGTTAGGCACATCGCCTGTGAGTTCGTAAATCTCGCGCGGCGAAATAAGATACGGCCCACTGCGATGGGTCGCTTTCCAAGGCTGATCTAAGTCGAGCAAAGCGCTGCCAAATGCGTACACATAACCGTTGCACGAACGCAGAACGCCATGATAGATGAGCAACCAGCCTTCACTCGTTTCTATTGGAATAGGACCTGCGCCTATCTTCATGCACTGCCAAGCGCTCACTTCAAACGGTGCTGGCGACATAACGTGACGATGACGTCCCCAGAACTCCATATCAGGCGATTCGCTGTAGAATATATCGCCAAATGGTGTGTGTCCAGTATCGCTTGGACGGCTCAGCATCGCGAAATTACCATTGATTTTTTTCGGGAACAGCACGCCATTTCTGTTGTATGGCAAGAAAGCATTTTCAAGCTGGTGGAATGTTTTGAAATCTGTTGTCCACGCAACGCCAATCGTTGGTCCGTGATAGCCATTGCACCACGTTACGTAATATTTATCATCGATTTTTGCCACGCGTGGGTCGTAACCGTAAACCCATTCGCCTATTTCTTTATCGTCGCAAACGAAACGTAGCGGTTCGGGATTGATGTTCCAGTTGATCGCATCATCCGAAAAACCAACGTGAAGCACCATTCTTCGATTGGTATCGTCGCAACGGAAAACGCCAGCGAACTTGCCATTAAATGGTATAACGGCGCTATTGAAAATGCTGTTGCTCGTTGGCAACAAGTCACGTGGTATGATAGGATTTTTACTGTAACGCCACATGACGTTATTGCAACCTTCTGGGCGGTCTTCCCATGGCATATTTGGCAGAGGTTGACCTTCGATTTTCAGTTTACTCATAGTTTGTGTTGTTATTTTAAGTGTTTTATTGTTTTAAGTGATTATTTCTTAGGTTCATCTGGATAAGTGAACGGCACGAAATAGGTAATCAGCAATGCTGGTATAGTACAGAAAAGAACGAAGATGAAGAAGTTGCGATAGCCGAGTGCATCGCTAACGAAACCACTAATCATTCCAGGCAGCATAACGCCGAGATTCATGATTCCCGAAGCAAAGGCATAGTGCGACATCTGGTGCTTTCCTGGCGCTATTTGTTGCATCATAAAAAGCGTCAAACCAACAAATCCGAAGCCATAACCAAAGTATTCAACTACAATTGCACCACCTATCAACCACAGGCTGGTGGGTTGATAAATTGAAAGGAAGGTATAGGCTACGAAAGGCAAGTTAAAGACGAGCGCAAGCTTGAAAAGCGATTTCTGCAGACCGCGATGCGCGATGTAATAGCCTGCAAGAATACTGCCGATGACGAAAGCCAGCGCGCCAAAGGTGCCATAGCAAAGTCCAATTTGTTCTTCGCTGAGTCCAAGTCCTTGCTCTGCGCGTGGCGCTTTAAGGAATAGCGGCACAATCTTCATCACAAATCCTTCGGCAAAGCGATAGAGAATGATGAAGAAAATATAATAAACAATGTGTTTCTTTGTAAAGAAATCGCGGAACACGTGCCACAGTTCGGTAAGTGATTCTTTGATCGATTTTCCGCTTTCATTTGTTTTGCCATCTGTTGGCAATATAAACAGGTGATAGCAGCCCAGCACCAGCATGATAACGGCAATGATCAGCATGATAATCATCCACGCTTTTGTAACGCCGAATTGCTTGATGAATGTGCCAGCCAAATAAACCAATCCGCCTGTTGCTGCAATTTTCGCAATGTTATAGAATGCGCCTTGCCATCCAATCCATCGCGCTTGATCGTCTTTCGACAGCACCGACATATAAGTTCCATCGGCAGCGATGTCGTGTGTGGCGCCAGAGAGTGCAATCACAGCGAGCATCGCAATGGTTATCGCAAAGAAATTAGGCAAATTGAGCGCAAACGCAACGAGTGCGAACATGACTCCTGTGAGTAACTGCGTCAGTACAACGAAAAATTTCTTTGTTTTATATACTTCGAGGAACGGACTCCACAGTGGCTTAAGCGTCCAAGGCAACATGATGAGCGAAGTCCAAAACGCGATTTGCGCATCGCTTACGCCCATGCCTTTATACATCAGCGTGCAAACCATATTGAGCACAACAAACGGCATGCCCATTGCGAAATAAAGTGTCGGAACCCATGCAACAGGGCTCACTTTCTTGCTATTATTTTTCAGTTCTTCCATATTCGTTTTTTAGTCTAAGCAATGAATAAGCAAATCTGTTTTTCCGTCATCGATAAGCTTCAACACAAGTTCACCGAACAACGTGTTTTGCCAAGCAAACCATGCACGCGTGTAGTTTGTCGCGTCGTCTTTATTGAAAGACTCGTGCATGAATCCCGTACCTGCATCGGTTGTCAGCAGCATGCGCATGCAATCGCGAATTTCTTGGTCGTCAGACGAAGTGAAAGCGCGCATCATAATGCTCATCATCCATGGCATATTTTTGCCAACGTGAGGTCCACCGATGCCTTCGCCTGCTTTTCCGCGGAAAAACCATGGGTTATCCTCGCTCCAAACAAAGCGTCTGGTGTTCTGATAGATAGGATCGTTCATCATACTCGCGTCAAGATAGCCCAGCGCAAGCAGACTTGGAACATTCGCATCATCCATTAAAAGTTGATTTCCAAAGCCATCCACTTCGAATGCATAAATTTTACCATATTTTGGATGGTCATATACGGCATAGTTTTGCAAGGCTTCGCTCACTTCATTCGCTAAATTGCGACATTCGGAAGCCAAATCGGTTTGGTGGTTCACTGTTTCAAGAATCTCGGCTGCTTTGCGAAGATTCGAAACTGCCATAAAATTGGATGGAATGAGGAAAGGCAGCGTTGTCGCATCATCAGATGGACGAAAAACTGACGCAATCAAACCAACTGGTTTCACTGGAGCGCCTTTGCCTCCCCAGCCAACGGTGTCGTAGGTGCGGTCGGTTACGCGATAGAATTTATAAGGACCGTCATCGGTTTTACGTTGTTGCTCGCGGAAAGTCTTCAAGATATTGCCGATAGCCTCGAGCCACAGGTCGCCAAAGATGCTTGCGTCGCCCGTCTGACGCCAATAGGCGTAAGCCAAGCGCAAGGGATAGCACAGCGAATCAATTTCATATTTTCGCTCGAACACGTCGGGCTGCATGTCGGTCTCGTCAGTTTGCCAGCCAGCGCCCGTCGGACCGTCGTTGAATGCGTTAGCATAGCGGTCGATGTTGATGCAACGGAATTGTCGAAGAATGACTCCGCGCAGCATCTTCTTGAGTTTCGGATCTTGATTAGCAAATTGAACGTAGGGCCACACCTGCGCGCCACTGTCGCGAAGCCACATCGCTGGGATATCGCCTGTATATACAAACGTATCATCGTCACCGTCGAGCGTGCGATAGTGCACTGTCGTTTCCAACGTGTTGGGATAGCAATTTCCAAACATCCAAGCGAGTTTTGGATTGCCTTTCAGCAACTTCTGCACTTGCTTGATTTTTTTGTCGATCACATCACTCCGAAACAGCGTCTCGCTCGCTGGCGTGCGCTTCGACACGTATTGCTTCGTGTTGTCGGGCACTTGAATCGTATAACGCTCTGCCACTTGTTGCGCGTTCAGCGTAACGGCAACAAGAAGCAGCAGGTTGAGAATCAGAAATCTATGTTTCATCGTCGTTTATGGTCTATCTTTCTTGGCAGTACCAAACGTTGACGGTTTATTGCCCATCACCAATTCGAGCGTTCCACCACGAACAATATCGGCGTAGTTGATATACGATTTCGTATATTTCTTTCCGTTAAGTTTTGCCGACTGAACGTAGATATTTTCTTTGCTATTGTTGGTTGCAACAACACTAAATTGCTTGCCGTTTCCAACGTTCAGCGTTGCTTTATCAAACAACGGCGAACCGATAATATATTTACCGCCAGCGGGTTCTACCTGATACAATCCAACGGATGACAAGATATACCACGACGACATCTGTCCAACATCTTCGTTTCCGCTCAATCCATCGAGGTCATCCTTATACATTTCGTACATCGTTTGGCGCAACAATTTTGCTGCTTTCCATGGTTGACCAACGTAATTGTACATATACAAAATGTGATGGCTTGGTTCGTTGCCGTGGGCATACTGTCCGATAAGTCCAGAGATGTCTGGCGACGCCTCAGCGCCAAGGTCTCCGCTCACAATGAAAAGAGAATCGAATTTCTCTACAAACTTTGCTTCGCCACCAAACAGCGATACGAGTCCGTGAACATCGTGCGGCACAAGCCAAGTGTATTGCCAAGCATTTCCTTCAGTATAATCGTCTTGGCGGTGTATAGCATTAAATGGATCGAATGGCTCACGGAATTTGCCATCGCTGCCAAGTCCACGCATAAAGCCTGTCTTTGGATCAAAATATTTGCTGTATGCTTTGCTGCGTTTATAGAAATACTGATAGTCGGAGGTCTTTCCTTGTTGCTTTGCTACTTCAGCGACACACCAGTCTGCCAAAGCGTATTCCAATCCCTTAGCAACAGTCTCGAAAGTCGGGTCTTTATCGTATGGGATATAGCCGTATTCTTTCAGCAAACTCAGTCCACGATCATCGCAAAGCGCTGAATTTTTCAATGCTTCGAAGCATCCTTCTTTATCGCTTACATAGCCTTTCAAATACATATCTGCCAGAGCAACAATGCCAGGATTGCCAACCATACAATCGGTTTCATTGCCCATCAAATGCCAAACGGGCAGTTTGCCTTGTTCTTTGTAGATATGCAGCATGGTTTCTGCCATATCTTTCAGTTTTTCCGTATGAATCAGCGTCATCAATGGGTGTGCTGCGCGGTAAGTGTCCCACAATGAGAACGTCGTGTAGTTAGTCCAATTTCCCTTGTGGTTCTTTCCATCGCTACCTCGATACTCTCCGTTCACATCGCTAAAGACTGACGGCGCAATCATGCTGTGGTAGAGTGCAGTGTAAAAGATTCTGCGCAGCGTGCGGTCGTTTGTCGTAATATTGATTTTACCTAATTCGTCATTCCATGCCTTATCGGCTGCGCGAACAACGCCATTGAAGTTCCAATCGGGTATTTCAGCGCGAAGGTTGGCTTTCGCATTTTCAACAGACACAGCACTCATGCCTGTCTTGATAAGCAATGGCGCGCCATCGTTTTCGAATGTGAAATAAACTATTGTGTCTTGATCTTTTACTACACTAATCGGTTTCGAAAATTCTGAATAAAAATAAACGCGTTGATCCTTTGCCCAACCCGTAGAAAGGCGATAGCCGCTGATACTTGTTTGGCTTTCTTGCTTATAGCCGCACTCGGTCATCTTATCCCATCCAATTCCTTGTTGCAAATTCAACAGAAAAACGCCGTCTTCTGTGTAAGCGGGATAGGTATAACGCTGAAATCCAGCGCGTTTTGTTGCGGTCAATTCTACCAGTACATCAGGATGTTTCAGTCGAAGCGAATAATAGCCTGGTTTAACTACCTCATCGGCGTGCGAAAACTTAACAGATTTTTTCTTCGGACAGCAGATTGGCAGATAGGTGATGTCGCCCAGTTCGCCAATGCCTGTACCACTCAGGTGCTGATGGCTGAAACCAACGAGCACGCTGTCGCTATAGTGATAACCACTACACCAATCCCAACCGCGTGTGGGCTCGGTAGGACCGAGTTGTACGTAACCGAAAGGCACATTTGCACCAACAAAAACGTGACCGTGCCCTCCTGCGCCAATCATCGGATTGACATACTGCGTGTATTTGCCGTTCTGCGCCATCAATGTGACTGGCAGCAACGCCAAAGCAGCAAAGAGAAAGAAAAATTTTACCTTTTTCATCGTTTTATATTAGATTTTTATTGTATGATTTCACGCTGTTACCTCAATGCGAAGCCTTTCTGGACCCGAAATACTGGCTTCATAATAGCCGTCGCCTGTCGTGCGAGGACCATCGAGCACAGCAAATCCAGCCGCATCCAACTGCTTCGCCAACGCATCGACACGCTCCTTCGAACCAACGCTCAACGAAACGTGAACGCTCGCTACTGCATCCGACTTGCCAACCGCCACAACGCCATCGCGCTGCAGCAATTCCAGTCTGCCACCATCGGGAAATGTGAGAAAATAAGTACGCAATCCTGTTCGGGGATTATGATACATCGAATTCGATGTTGCCTCAAAAAATTTTTCAAAAAACGCCTTCGCGCTTTCCAAATCGGCAACATAAAGTCCTACATGATCAATGCGCATGAGTCAAATACCTAATTAAAGTTTGTGTACAAAGTTAAACAATTCGCCAAAAATAACGAACTTTCACACCTTATTTTATATTAAAAAAGTGTAACTTCGCATCCAACAAGATTAAAAAACCATGAACAAACTTACAACGACCCTTTTCCTTGTTCTTTTTTTATTGTTTCCTTCGGCTATCTCAGCACAACAAAGCGCTGAAATGGCGTCGCCCGATGGCAAAGTGAACGTTAAATTTTTCTTACGCGACAGCATTCCGTTCTATTCCATCGATTTCCAAAATCAGCACGTCATTCTGCCGTCGCGTCTCGGCATCGCGCTGCAAAATTTCCCCAGTTTCGACAAGGGTTTCACCATCGCTGAAACCTCAACGTCATCGTTCGACGAGACGTGGCAGCCTGTTTGGGGTGAGGAATCATCCATCCGCAACCATTACAACGAGCTTGCGGTGACGCTTTTGCAGCCTTCAACAGGTCGAAACATGACAATTCGTTTTCGAGTCTATGACGAGGGCGTCGGATTTCGCTACGAATTGGCGCGCCATGCGTTGTGCGACAATCCTATCGTGAGCGATGAACTCACTGAATTTGCGCTTTCTGGCGACCACACAGCGTATTGGATTCCTGGTGATTACGATACCGACGAGTATGAATATACAATATCGCGACTGAGCGACGTCAGACGACTCTATAGCAACGCGCGAACGGCGAATGCTTGCCAAACCATGTTCTCGCCGACGGGACTTCAAACGTCATTGCTCATGAAAACGGACAGTGGTTTGTTCATCAACATCCACGAAGCGGCGCTTGTCGATTACAGCGAGATGCATCTCAATCTCGATGATAAGAATTTCGTGCTCCATGCATGGCTTACGCCCGATGCAAAAGGGCGAAAGGCGTTCCTGCGTTGCCCTGCCAGCACGCCATGGCGCACGGTTATGGTCGTAGATGATGCGCGCAAAATGCTGGCGTCACGACTTATTCTGAATTTGAACGAGCCTTGCAAAATCGAAGATACTTCTTGGATTCACCCAATCAAGTATATGGGCGTCTGGTGGGAGATGATGAGCGGTAAAAGCACGTGGAACTACGCGGATTATCAAGCAATTCGCATCGGCGAAACCGATTACGAAAGTCTCAAACCTACAGGACGCCACGCTGCAAACAACGATAACGTGAAGAAATACATCGATTTCGCCAGCCGTCACGGCTTTTCTGAACTTCTCGTAGAGGGTTGGAATCAGGGATGGGAGGACAACTGGCAGAAGGATTTCAATTATAGTTTTACTTTGTCGTATCCCGATTTTAATGTACAAGAATTGCAAGCGTATGCTCGTCAGAAGGGTATGCGATTGATGATGCATCACGAAACGTCGGCGTCGGTTGCCAACTACGAACGACAGCTTGAAGAGGCGTATCGCTTTGCTTCGGAAAATGGATACGACGCAATCAAAAGTGGTTATGTGGGTTATATTTTTCCCAATGGCGGTTATCACTGCGATCAATGGATGGTCAACCACTACAACTACTGCGTTCGTCTCGCTGCGAAGTATCATCTCATGGTTAATGGGCACGAGGCAGTCCGACCAACGGGCTTGTGTCGAACATGGCCTAACATGATTGGAAACGAAAGCGCGCGTGGTACGGAATTCCAAGCATCGGAGGGCATTCTGCCGCAACACGTGACGATTCTGCCTTTCACGCGTTTGCAGGGTGGTCCAATGGATTACACGCCTGGTTTGTTCCAAATGGATATCTCAAAGGTCAATCCACAAAACCATGCCCACGCAATCTGTACGCTGTGCAACCAACTGGCGCTCTACGTCACGCTCTACAGCCCGCTGCAGATGGCGTCTGACGTGCCAGAGAGCTACGAAAAACATCTCGACGCGTTCCAATTCATCAAGGATGTGGCGGTTGACTGGCAGAAGTCGGTCTATCTCGAAGCTGAACCAGGCGATTATCTCACCATCGCACGCAAAGAAAAAGGTGGCGAGCGCTGGTTCGTTGGTGGTGTAGCTGGAAGAAAAGCGCATACCGCTGATTTCAAACTGTCGTTCCTCGACAAAGGAAAACGGTATCACGCAACGATTTATCGCGACGCTGACAACGCGTCGTGGCGCGACAATCCAGAAGCGTATGTCATTGAAAACAAAGTCGTTACAAGTCGCTCGCGCCTCCGCCTTCACGCGGTTGAGGCTGGTGGTTGGGCAATCAGTCTGACGCCAATCAACTAAAAATTTCCGCCAAACGTTCTTTCCTAACGCTCTTTCCTATATTTCAGAATTGCATCGCCTCCTTCCCTCTCCACCTTGCCTCGCGCCAGCGAGGCAAGGTGGACATACTCGAAAATAGTCCACAAAAAACCGAAAAATCTTCCATAAAAAACTGCAAAAAAGTCCCCATAAAATCCCTCCAAAAAGTTCAAAAAAAATGGTCGCGTGACGGTAGTTAAAATTTGTCAAATCGTGTAAATTCTCGCTAAAATTTAACAGTTTTCGATGCGTTATTTTTCGATTTTTTTCGCCAAAAAATTTTTTAGCGACCAAAAACGCACGTTTTTTTAGGGTGTTTTTTAGGGTCTTTTTTCAAAAACGAGTCGTTTACAAAAATTTCCCAGTCGTTTTCAAAAATATCTCAGTCGTTTTTGATTGAAAAACGGCCGTTTTTCGGAAGCAAAAAACGCGAAAAATTTTCAAAAAACAACGAAAAAATTGCACAAAACGGCAAAAGTGAGCAAAAAATCGGCGTTTTTTGTAAAGATTTTTCGTTGCACACTTTTTTGGACTGTGCAATTACAACAAAAAATCGTTTTTTTTCGTTCCAGAATTCAATTTTTTCTCGACAAAAATTTCGCAAAATTTTTAGAGAAATTTCACACTTCAAAATCGCCAATTTCGAGCCTGAAAAAATAAAAAAAGACAAACCAAACGCGAGCGTGGGCAATTCCTCATACTTTCTCCCAAAATTGGGTTGATAGCAGGGGAATCCTATAAAGAAAGAGATGCAGAATGGTCAAATTCTACATCTCTATGAAAAGTTGTCCTTCGGTTCTGGAAGGTACTTAACCGAAGCTCCTGAGTGGAGAGACCGGACCTTGTTCCTACGTCTGACAATAATCTTTCTGCTGGCAAAGATATGGAAAAAGCGTTGAACTGGTAAGTAAACAAAAAAAGGAGAATGCACTATGTAAAAAAACGAGTCTTGTAGTAGAAGACGTGTGTGCAGGTAGAAAATCTTTTTGTGAAGAGTGTTTGCAAATATAAAGATAGCAATCTCACCGGCGAGTCTCTGTTAAAAAACCGACCTCATACACGCCCGAAGCGTCTCCGGATTTGATTGCTGTTTCTGCTGCAAATGTAGAAAATAAAGTTGAAAGGTATAATAAACCTAAGGAAAAAGAACTGATTTGGCCTCGACCCGCATTAGAGGTGGGCTCTGTTACCGAAGCCCATGAGGTTGAAATGCAGCCATCTGATGGTAACGCTGTAGCGAGCAGGAATTCCTCCCAAACCAATTCTGTTAGCAAAGATACAAAGAAAGAGTCGGATGCGCAAGAAACGGAGCAAGAAAATTCGTTGTCAGATGTACGTGACCGCGTCAACGCTGCAAGTAAATGCTATTGGACGAAGCGCAAAGAGGTTGAGAAACAAATTGGTTTTACGGAGGAAGAAAAGACATTGCTTAATACGCTTGCAGATGTTATGCGTAAGGAGAATGGTATAAGCATTGTGGCTGATACGAAGGCAGGTCAGAAACGTTTGGATGAGCTACGTCAACAAGACAAGGCGCGCCAGACAGACGCATTGCGCAAACAGATGGAAGGCATGTTTGAAGAAAGCGACTTCGAACATAACGCAGACGGCACTATAAAGACAGATGAGCATGATGCGCCTATCGTCAAGCAAGGCGTGTTAAAAGAGATACAGCAAGAGCAAAAGGAGATCTACGATAAGGCAAAGGCGGATGGACGCATTAAGACCGACGAGCAGGGCAACGAGTATGCTATTGCCCCGAACGGCGAGCGTAGTAATTTGAGTGTACAGAACTGGTTGCAGACGCGGACGGCGCGTTTTAAGAAGTGGTTTGGCGACTGGGAGAAGGCAGCTGTGGCTAAGGCGATTGAAAGTTTATCGACAGTAAAGGTTGTTAGCCACGACTATTCTAAAAGCGATCTGAAAGCAATCTACAAACAAATAGGAAGTGTCCTGAAAGACGGAAGAATGGTTCTATTTGGACATCGTGCTTTTGGAAAGAATTATAAAGAAGGTGGTTTGTTCGCTAAAATAATTCCGCAAATTGATGAAATATTCAAAGGATCTATTCTTGCCTATGAGCAAGAAGATAATCTTGCGGGCACCATTCGTAGAGATGGAACGGTACATAAGGAACATCGAAACATTAGCAAATACTCAAATTATGTTGGCAAGTGTTCGATAGATGGAAAAACATACTATGTGCGTTTCACTGTTCAAGAGGAAAAAACAACCGGAGGAAATGTGCACTCCACGTTTGTTACCAATGTAGAATTATACAATAATACTGCCAATGTTGCTTCCGCACCCACCATTAAACGAGGGGGGAGGTCGGACACCGACAGTATTACAGATGCAAAGTTACAGAACTTTTTTGAATCTGCAAGAGAAGCAGGTGAAAATTCTTCCAAAATTGTTGACGAGAATGGCGAGCCGTTGGTGGTGTATCATGGGACACGTGGTGCTTTTTCTGTATTCGACAGGTCAAAAGGTGGTCAAACCCAAACAGCATCAAGAGTCGGTTTTTGGTTTACACCAACAAAGTCCTTCGCTCAGAACTTTGCATTGGGTACTTGGTGGGGAGAAGGCTCTGCGAATGTTATTGATGGTTTTATAAGCTTACGCAATCCCAAGATATATGACACGACTCTAAGTGATGATGCTCTCAATAAAGAGATTAGACAACAGATGAGCATCATTGATAAAGAGATGTCTTCGATTATTGAAAAATACAAGGATACATACTGGAAGACGTCACAAGGAGCGGAAGGAAAAGTGTATAAATATCTATGGGAACTTGTTTTGCATTATCGAGTAGATAATCCAATTCTTGAGAATAAGAAAGCCGAAGCGGAAAAAGCATCGAAAGAAAGCGAGCGCGCATTGCAAATCTACCAAGATGTTGTTAAGTATAAAAAACTTCGCGACGAACATAAAGAATTAGAGAATCGTCGCTATGATAATATTTATACTGATGCTTTCGAGAAATTCCGCACAGACATCTATAAGATGGCAGGAAAGAATGCTGATGATGCAAATTCTGGAGGCTTGGGAAGAGGAGTTAAAAATCTCGACGAAGCGGTAGAACGTTATCGACAAGAATTATTGGCGCAAGGGTATGATGGTATTATTATCCGTAATACAAGATATGATAGAAGTATAGCTGGTGGAAACAATACTCAATACGTAGTATTTGATTCTAACCAAATCAAGAGTGCGACAGGTAACGTCGGAACATTCTCGGAAAAGACAGACGACATCCGATTCTACATCGGTAAGAAGAAACGAGGAGAGTACGAAGCGCGCTTGAAGAAAGCAGGCTACAGTAACGAAGATATTGCGAAGCAGTTGGATTTCTTGCATGGATTGGAACAAAACAAAGAGCAAGACAAGGTTGTAAAGGTTGCAGTCGATTGGCTTGCAAAGAAAGGAATCCAAGACGTAACGGACAAGTTAACTGATATAGAAAAGGCTATTAAGGTAGCCGAGTTAGTTGGAACGGACATTACACAGTATAGCAGTCCGCAAGCGGTGTTTGATGGCTGGTCTCGGCTTTCAGAAATTCGATGGCGTCATTGCTGCTTTTCGTGCCTGCGTTTAGATATTCCAAGAAGGTCAGACGACTATTCAACTTGCCCATCGCGAACGGTTTCACCAACCAATAATGACGCAGAGACCATGCAAGAATTCTGGCGGCATTCACGATTGTCGGCTGATTTTTACTATAATCGCACGCCGTTTGCGCGTCTTTGTGTTTCCGATGACGCACAAGCACTTTGTCGATGAACGTCAACTTTTCGAAAGCTGCGGCAGCAATGGCTAAAATGATGTCGTAGCACGACCATTTGTATATCTCATGAAATTCGGGAAGTAGCTCAAAAAACGAGCGTTTCATAAGGATTGTGTGACCCGTAAAACCAGAAAAAAGTAGATGCATCAAGTGATAATTTGGCGTTCTATTATCATTAAAACAGTAGGAATCATCACTCGCAAAATTGTATGAGATGCCCGTCGAAAGAAAATTGTCGCCTATGTCGCGCATCTGGTTCTCAATTTTATCCAATTCCCATATATCGTCTTGGTCGCTGATAGCGATATAGTCGCCAGTGCACTTTCTGAAAGCGTTAAAGAAATTACTATTGAGCCCCAGCGCGTGATCTTTGTTGACAAAAACCTTCATTTCGGGATGCTTTTGCGCGTAATCGTTCAGAATCTCCAGTGTTTTGTCCGAAGATTCATCGTCTTGCGCGATCACCTCTGCAATGGGATAGGTTTGGTTGAATATCGAATCCAACTGCTCCTTCAGGTATTTTTCGCCGTTATAGGTGCAAATGACAACCGAAACCGACTTGGTTTTATTCTCCATGCTGTAAGTTCAAAAAAGCAATCTCTATCGTTTCCGAATTTCAATCCCCACATCGCTAATGCCTTGCAGCACAGCGCGTTTCATAGGATGCCAAACGCCGATTCTGAGGCTATCACCCTGCGCGATAGTGAGCGACTTTAGCGGAAAAGTGTATTGCGCGAAGCCAACACCTTGCTCGATTGCGCGACCATTCTGATTGAATAGCGCGCAGTGGAGCGTGTCTGTCAGCATCTTGTGCGTGGGATAGGTTTCTATTTTCGTGTTTAATACGAGATTTTGCAGTGGAAAAGCGTTGGTGATGCGCAAATGAACGAGCACATCGAACGTTCCGCTTTCGTCGAACGTTGGGATATCGAACACAAGCGTGTCGTTGCGATCCCAACCATCGATTGGCGCGTGGCGAAATACGTCATAGCGCTTCTTATCGTCGCATGCGGTAACGACAAGCGCCAGCAATAGAAGAACGATGCAGCATTTTCTCATACGAACAACCTATTGCGCGTCGCCTGAAGGTTTCTGATTTCTTGGGTGTTGACGATAGTTATTGCGACGTCGCTGCGAGTTATTCTGCTGGCGTGGCTGATTAGGATTGCCTGCTGGTCGTCTCTGCTCGCCTTGCGGCTGTTCAGCACGCTGTTCGTCGGGTCTTGGATAATTTTTCTTCTTTTTCTTCTTTTTCTTTTTCGCCTTATCAAATCTGCTTATATCATCCCCAGCGAGCAAATCGATTGGTTTGCTCGGTTGCGACTGCTGATCGTCGAGCGTCAGCGGCTTTTCGCCGCGCTTGTTCATCTCAATCACGTTCAGCGCCTGCTCTGCCGAAATCGTCACAAGGTTGGCTGCGACGCGTTTGTCAGTGGAATAGGTGATTTGTCGTGCAAGAATATCAGATTTAAAGAAGAAATAATCAGCGTCTTGCGTCTGCAATACGATTTCTTTGCTTGGCAATTCTTTGCTGGCTTCCATGTAATCGTCAACCTCGTAGTTGAGACAGCACTTCAACTTGGCGCACATGCCCGCTAACTTCTGCGGATTGAGCGATATATCTTGAAAACGCGCTGCGTTAGTCGATACACTAACAAAATTTCTCACCCAAGTAGCACAGCAAAGCTCGCGTCCGCAAGGACCAGTGCCTCCGATACGACCCGCTTCCTGTCGCGCGCCAATCTGTTTCATCTCGATACGAACGTGGAACGCGTCGGCAAGAACTTTAATCAACTGACGGAAATCGACACGCTCATCGGCAATATAATAGAATATCGCTTTCGTGCCATCGCCTTGATATTCTACATCGCCAATCTTCATCTCCAGACCCAAATCTTTCGCAATCTGCCGACTGCGAATCATCGTGTCGTGCTCGCGACTCTTGGCTTCTTCGTATTTTTCCAAGTCAACTTGCTTGGCGATGCGATAGATGCGCTTGATATCGTCGGGAGATTTCAGATTCGCTTTGCGCAACTGCTTTTTAACCAACTCACCTGTCAGCGTTACAACGCCAATATCGTGACCAGGACTGGCTTCAACGGCAACGATATCGCCCTTTTTTAGCGCCAGATTGTTCACGTTATGGTAGTAGCCTTTGCGCGTATTCTTAAACTGAACCTCCACCAAATCGGTGTGTTCTGTGTTTCCTGGAATATCGGCAAGCCAATCGTAGGTGTTGAGCTGGTGGTCTTGTCTGCCACACGAGCGTCCGCACAGTCCGCGATCGCCTTCCGAGAGTGGGGTATATTTCAATTCTTTATCGTCCATAAAGTGGTTTTTTATTTCTTTTTGAGCAAAACGATGGTCTTGAGCGCGTAGTCGAAAAAGACAATCTTCGCATTGGCGTTCTGACCGATGTCTCTACGAGCTCGTTCGGTGAGTTCGAGCAGCTCAAAGATGTTATCTTCGTTGATATAGGGTGCAAAATTTTTCCACAAACGCTTCTTCTTCGCGCGTCATTCGATTGAGTTGCGGTTCGTGGAAGTTGAAAACAAAATTCTCGCGCAGCAGGTAGGTGAAATATGCCATCAGTTGGCGCTGTTTTTCTCTACCAATCGCTGCAACAGACTCGCTCCACGCTTTCAGTCCTCTAACGTCGCGCTTCCAGCAAAGACGCATCAGGTCGATGAAAAACTGCAGTTGCTCGATGCGTTCCTTGTCGCCTGTGAGCAGATTGAGCGCGCGATTCCAGTTGCCAAACGCTTGTCGGCTGACGATGCGAGCGGTTTCGGCGTCGATTCCACGTTTTTCAACGAGCGCGGCTGCCAAATTTTCGTCTTGGATGGGCTTCACCGCAATCGATTGAACCCTACTGCGAATGGTTTCGAGCAGCAATTCGGGTTTTTCCGACGCCATAATAAAATAGGTCTCGGCTGGTGGTTCTTCTAAAAGCTTCAGAATCTTGTTTTCGCATTCAACTTTCATCAGCTCGGGCATCCACATAACGCAGACTTTCTTGCCGCCTTGACTCGCTTTGAGCGTGAGTTTGTGGGTCAGATTGTCGCTTTCGGCTTCGAACAGGTGGGCTTGCTTGTTTTCGGCTTTCATTCGCTTCAGCCACTCGTCGAATTCGAAATATACTCCTTGCTCAAGCATTTCGTGCCACTCCTTCGAGTAGTCGTCGCTCACGATTTTCTGATCCGAAGATGCGCTCGCGGGGCGAACAACAGGGTAGGCGAAGTGCAAATCGGGGTGCTGCCAGTTTTTCAACATCGCTTCGGTGCGACGCGCGCGCTCGTCTTCGGGCGACAAACCACCAAAGAATCCTCCGAGTCCGTCGTCGGGTTGCGCGTCTTTCTCGCCCAACAACCTGCACGCCAGAGCCATCGCCATCGCCATCGTGCCGTAACCCGTCGCGCCGTAAAGCATCAGCGCGTGCGGCATGCGCCCTTCGTCGCACAACTGCTTGAGTTGCTCTGCCAGCGCCGATTGTCCAATCACTTCGTTGAGTTTCATGCCGATGAAAAATCGTTAAATGAAAAATGTATCTTTTGCAAAGTTAAGAAAAAAATCAATCTCCGCCTTATAAACTAAAAAATATGTACGCGCGCGAAGCGAAAAATGGAAATTCGAAGGGCGTGAAATCGGAGAAAATTTTGTGCAGAATTTGGCAGTAAAATGTAGAAAATTTTTCGCAGAAAAACGAACGGAAAATTTCGCTTGTTTTTTTGCAAAATTTTGGTTCGAAAAAGAGGATTTTGAAGTGTGAAAATTCTCTAAAATTTTTGCGAAATTTTTGTCGAGAAAAAATTGAATTCTGGAACGAAAAAACGCGATTTTTTGTCAGAATTGCACAGTCTAAAAAAGTGTGCAACGAAAAATCTTTACAAAAAATGCCGATTTTTTGCTCATTTTTGCCGTTTTGTGCAATTTTTTCGTTGATTTTTGAAAATTTTTCGCGTTTTTTGCTTCCGAAAAACGGCCGTTTTTCAATCAAAAACGACTGAGATATTTTTGAAAACGACTGGGAAATTTTTGTAAACGACTCGTTTTTGAAAAAAGACCCTAAAAAACACCCTAAAAAAACGTGCGATTTTGGTCGCTAAAAAATTTTTTGGCGAAAAAAATCGAAAAATAACGCATCGAAAAACGTTAAATTTTAGCGAGAATTTACACGATTTGACAAATTTTAACTATCGTCGCGCGACCCTTTTTTAGGTCTTTTTCTTTGAGTTTTTGAGTGGAATTTTTGGTTGTTTCTTTTGGATTTTTTTTGAGTTTCTCGTGGATTTTTTTTGCGTTTTTTATGGATTATTTTTCGGTTTTATATGGAAGATTTTTCTCTTTTTCGTGGAATCGTTTTTCAGAAGAATAGGGTAGTGCAAAAAAAAGGGACTGCAACGTGAAGTTGCAATCCCTTTCCGAATTAGATGCGTTAGGTTTTTTATTTCACAACGACTTTTTTGCCGTTGATGATGTATATACCCTTGTCGAGACGCTGTTGGTTAGCGTTCGGAATCAGTCTGCCTTGAAGGTCGTACACCTTGTTGTTTGCTGGTTTTGCGGCATCTATGTTTCCGATTGCCGTCGTTGTTTGATCCTCGAAGGCAATCGCCAGTTGTTTTGCGGTAGCAGCGCTCTCGTTGATGGCTTTGAAATAGGAGCGGAATGGGTTTACGTTAGCGCTGGATGTGAGTTCGAAATTGTTTCCAGCGTCGTTCATAACGTAGATGTCGGTAAACGATTGTTCTACTTCATTGCCCACGAAGACGTAATTGTCGCGACTTGTCATCGAAATGCCTTCGGTTACGACGTTCGCATTGGTTGCGCTGAATGTGATGTCCTTGTTTCGGAGATCCCAAGCGCTTCCCCAGTAGTCGTCGGGCACTGCGATGATGTAAGGATGATTGGCTTTGAGTTCGTTGATGTGGCGGAAGTAGATTGTTTCTCCATCTTCTGCGCCGAAATCGTAGATCCACAGATTCTTGCCAGTGTCAGATTTGGTGTGGAACCAGTCGATTGTCTTTGCATCTTGCTTGATTGTTTGCGCAGCGAACGGCAGCGTGATGGTGCTCCATCCGTCTTTCGATGTTCCGTTGTGTCCTTTGTCGAACTGTCGCGTGTAACTAATTTCGGCAGCCGTAAATCCTTGTGGCGTATAGAAGTCGTATCCGTCTTGCAGATTGATGGTTTCGGCATTTTTTCCGATGACGACGTTTTTGCCATCGAGTCCGTTGACGGCAGTTTCGTTGTCGGCAAAGAAATAGAGTGTGTTAGGATTAGCGTTAGGTGTGACGCTGTTGACGATGGAAGTGATGCCTTCGAACGATACAGCTGCAGCATCGTCTGGAATAGTCATGCTTGCTTCAGGTTTAATTCCCGTTCTTGTGCCGTCAGAAGTCCACTTGACGAGTCCATGTTTGATGGTATAGATTTTTGATTCGCCTTTTTTGATGAGGTTTTTGAGTGAATCGTTTTCGTTTTTGCCGTAGATGTTGAGCGAATAGCGCGATTCGTATGCGAGATTATCGAATTCGAAGTAGAGCGTTTTCGTTTCTCCAGCTTGGATTGTAAGCGATTGATTTTTGTAGGTAATCATTTCGCCGCCATCGTCGGTCACGATGAAGAACGGAGCCAGCACGTATTTGGCGTATTCGCCGTCACCGTTGTTTGTAATATCTACTTTGAATTTTGCGTGGCTGTCGTATATGATTTTATTTTCTTCATCTGCGCCCACAGCGCTAATCTCTACGCTCAGATTCATCTTGGAAGTAGATGCTTCGTCGATGGTAACCATTCCTGTTCCATTGATTTTCTCACCGCCGTAGCTGCTGTCGTAGAGAGAAAGCTGGGCAGTTTTTTCGCCAGCGTTTTGTGGTGTGAAGTTGAATGTAACGTCTTTCGATGCTCCGCCAGCGACTTCTGCTTCTACTACGGTGAAATATTCGCCGTATTCGTCGATTTGTTCGTTGGTTAGATAGAAATAAAGTTTGCCATTGAAGCGATCTTCGCTATTGTTTGTTACGGTTACGGTGCATTGTTCTTTCACACCAACTTTTTCTCCGCCTGTAAAGCGGAAGTTAGACGCTGTTAGGTCGTTGAGAGGATGCTGTACGAATGTTGCCGTTGTGGCAGTCATGGTGATTTCGAGGTAATATCTGTCGCTCTCGAGCATGGGCAGCCATTCTGTTCCGTCGGAAAGTTTGCAGACGGGCACGATTTTGTAAGTGCCAGTCAGCCCTTTAGCGAAAGTATATGATTGAGTGTCGGTTGAAGAAGGCCAAGAGTCGGTTGTAGAAAGCGATGAACTGGCGTAAGAAGTGCTCATAATCAGTTCAACGAAGTTGCCTTCCATGTCGTAGAGTGCGATGCCGCGATAGTATTTTGTGCCGTCGTCGATGTGATCTTCGGCAACCACCTTGATATATTTACGTTTTGTCAGTTTGAATCCTTCGCTTTCCGAGTCGCGTGAGAAATAACTGGAGTTGCTCCATGGGTACATATTATAGACAGTCAGTCGGTGGTCAACTTCTTCTGTGTCGCCCGACGAGCTGGAGCCTGTAAAACCTGGTGTTATTCCGATGATTGCGGTTTGGTCGATGTTATATCCTTCGCTGCTGGATGAACCACCGATGCCACTTTCTCTTGGATTGAGGATTGAAAGTTGGAAGAAACCGTCGCCCATTCCTCCCCATCCCCAATTGATGTGGAAGTAATCACCGTATTCAAAACCATCGCATACGAACGAATGACCGCCGCCACTGCCTGCTCGTCCATTGTAAATCATTGGGCGTCCTGCAGCTAATTCTTGATAGATGAGCTCTTCCCAAGCGTCTTGGTCGTAGTCTGAGCGATAAACAAGCTTGGCATCGTAGTCGAAATAGTTGTTTAAGGCGATTGGAATCTTTGGATCGGAAGTGCCAGATGCGGTTTTTCCATATTGCATTTCAGCAGCACAACCTGCGTAAAGCATGAGCCACGACACTGCTTCGGTGTATTCTTCTGACTCAGCGCCAGTATAGGTGTCGCGCATGTGTTCCCAGTCGAACGATCTCACTGGAAGCGCATCGGTTTCGAATGTTCCGTATTCGTAATTGCCTAAGTAATATGAAACAGAATAGGAAGGTATTTCCTTAGAGCTTTGCGCTGGATGTTTATGATAGTTCATTACTTGGCACATTGCAGTGGCAACGCATCCTGTATAAGCGCGTTCGGATGTGGTGTCGTTGTCTTCGACATTCATAAACTGTGGACAGTGATTCCAATAAGGCGTTGCCTGATCCCATTTCGTGGTAATCAGTGGTGAGATAGCATCGCGTGTTGCTTTTTTCTCACGTTTAGGCGCCGCCAATCGTGCTGCAGCAGTGGCGTCATCCATTTGGTCGAGCGCTTTAATCTGCTGTGCGTATCCATCGAGCCATGCTTTCATGTTTGTTGGAAGATTGTTTTCGTCGAAAGTTCCACTGTCAACATAACCGAGAATCTGTGTAGTGCGATTGTCACCGCTTACGATGACGTAGCCATTGTCGCCAGTGGTATTGAAAACATAGTAGTAAGCCTCTGTTGTCGAGGTCGTTCCGTTGCTTGTTTTTGCTGCACGCTTTGGTTCATCCACGAGCGTGACGTTTTTGTTGCGTTGCTGCAAGAAGGCAGCAGCCGCACTTTTAGCCTCTGATTTGGTTACTGGACCCGCGAAAACCGACGTAGAACAGAGCGCACAAACGAGGAGTAAAAGGTGTTTTAGATGGTTCATATTGTTGTTTTTTGTGTTTTAGTAATTGAATGTTGCTTCTTGATCGAGCCATCCTGTTGGATCGCTTTCTTCGCCCGTTCCGTCGCCACCCAAATCGGGCAGACGACCAGTACCATCTCCATCGGTTGGACCGCTCGCAGTGAGTGGTTCCCCGATAACTACAATGAATTTTGTTTTCGGTGTAATGTAATTTAATCTCATGAAATAAGGTTTTGTATGGTAAATAATTAGAATGTTCGGTTTGTATGTACAAGTAACACAACAAAAGTAGTGTTTTACTTTTGAAACATTCAACGAAAAACGGAAAAAATCGCACGAAATAGTTGAATTTCTTTACAAAATGACTTATTGGGATAGTATTTCACTTACTTTTTGTAAAGAAATGGAATTTTATTATGTTGTGATAGCACAAAAAAAAGCATCGTCTGGTGGGACGATGCTTTCTTTTTAGGATTGTTTCTTACAGGAGAGCTTTGAATTTTTCGTCGAGTACGCTCTTTGGAGCAGCGCCAACGAATTTATCAACGAGTTCACCGTTCTTGAAAAACAGGATAGTTGGGATGTTTCTTACACCAAAATCCATCGCGATGTCTTCGTTTTCTTCAACGTCGCACTTGCCAACGTTGATTTTTCCATCGTATTCTGCAGCGAGTTCTGAGATGATTGGACCAACCATACGGCAAGGTCCGCACCACGTTGCCCAAAGATCTACTACCAATGGCAGTTCGCCATTTTTCAAAGTCTCGAAATTTTCATTCGTAATTGTATATTCCATAATGCTGATTGGTTGATATGTGATTTTTTGTACAAATATTGTGCCAAATTTTTATGCATCGATGTCGAGCGCGTACTTCACTTCGTTGTTGTCGAGGAACGAGATGAGTTCGTTGGTCAGCACGATGTAATTCGCGGACTTCAGACTGAGCGGTTCGCTGTGTTGGTTGCTCTTCAGATGGATGCGCAATAGGGTGTTGCCTTTCTCTTTTTTCAGACTCTTTTTAATGCCTTCGACGAGCGATGTGTCGATTTCTGACGTGTTTAGGTCGATTGTGATGGCTGAAACGTGTCGATTAGCGACCTCTTTCAGCGGCATAATTTCCTTAACCGTCAGTTCGTAATATTCGCTCTGCGGATAGCGTTTGCCACACTGCGCTGTGACGTGCACAAAGTCGCCAACGCGGAAGCGATTGCACCATTTTTCTGTCCATTGTTTATCGAAAAAAGTGAGTTCGCCTGTGCCTTCAAAATCTTCAATCTTTACGATACCCAATTTTTTCTGCGATTTGGTGTAGCGTTCTTCGACAGATGTAACGATGCCGCCGAAGGTTACGATTTGCTTTCGTGAAAGCGCTTCGCGATCTTCAAGGTCTGGGCATTGCGTATTGCAGTAACGATGGAGCTCGTTGCGGTAGTCATCGAGCGGATGCGCTGAGAGATAGATGCCGACCAACGCTTTCTCGCGCTCGAGCATCTCGAATTTGCTCCAAGGCAAGCACTCTGGAATCGGCGGATGCGCGATTTCGACGGCTGTATCACCGAAAAGCGAGAACGATGCTTGTTCTTTTTCTGCCTGATACAACTTTCCGTAGCGAAGAAGCGTGTCGAGGAAAGATTCACCTTTATTGTTTGGCGCAACAAATTGCTCGCGTCGGATGCCGAAAGAGTCGAATGCGCCAGCCAAAGCAAGACTTTCCATCGCTTTTGAGTTGATTGCTTTCATATCGATGCGTTCAACAAAATCGTAAATATCCTTGAATGCGCCATGCTCTTGACGTTCCGTGAGAATCGCTTCGCCAGCTGCGTCGCCAACGCCTTGAATTGCCGACAGTCCGTAGCGTATTTCACCTTTTTGGTTGACGCCAAACTTTTGGTAACTCTCGTTCACGTCAGGCCCAAGCGTTGCGATACCCATCTTACGGCACTCATCCATCAACTTGGCTATTTGTTTGCTGTCGTCTTTTCGGCGACTCATGATCGCAGCCATGTATTCTGCGGGATAGTGAGCCTTCATATAGGCGGTCTGATAGGCTACCCAAGAATAGCAAGTCGCGTGACTTTTGTTGAAAGCATACTCAGCAAATTTTTCCCATTCACCCCAAATTTTTTCGAGAGTCTCCTCACTGTAACCTTTTTCCTTGCCACCGTTGAGAAATTTCGGTTTCAATTGGTTCAGCGTTTCGATCTGTTTCTTTCCCATCGCCTTACGAAGCACATCGCTTTCGCCTCGAGTAAAATTGGCAAGCTCGCGACTGAGCAGCATGACTTGCTCTTGATAGACCGTAATTCCATACGTATCTTTCAAGTATTTCTCCATACAAGGAACGTCGTACTTGATAAGCGAAGGATCGTTCTTGCGTTTGATGAACTCAGGAATGTGGTCCATAGGTCCAGGACGATAGAGTGCGTTCATCGCGATAAGGTCTTCGAAAACGGTTGGATGCAGTTCTTTCAGATAACGCTGCATGCCAGTAGATTCAAACTGGAAAGTTCCAATCGTCCTTCCCTCTTGATAGAGTTGATAAGTCAGTGGATCGTCGAGCGGAATATGGTCGATATCGACTGTAATGCCTTTGGTTAGCTGCACGTTTCGTATGGCTTCTTTCAACTCGGACAGCGTAGTAAGACCGAGAAAGTCCATCTTGATGAGTCCAGTCGATTCAATTACGTGACCATCATACTGCGTACAGTTTGTTTTTTCATCGGGAAAATCTGGGTCGTCGGCTGTACTAATCGGCACCCACTCGCTGATAGGATCGCGACAGATGATGAATCCGCACGCATGGATGCCCGTTCCGCGAATCGTTCCTTCGAGTTGTTTTGCGTAATGAATGGTATTCGCTTCTTTTGGGTCGCTCGAGTGTTCTGCTTCTTGCAATTCAGGCGTGTATTTGATGGCATTCTGCAAATTCATCTTCAGTTTGTTGGGCAAACGATCGGGGATAGCCTTGCAAAGTGCATTCGCCCGAGCCAGCGGCAGCTTCTCTACGCGCGCAACGTCCTTGATGGCGTTTTTCGTTGCCATCGTCGAGTAAGTGATGATGTGTGCACAATTTTCGTAGCCGTATTTATCTTCAACCCATTTCAACACTTTACCGCGCCCGTCGTCGTCGAAGTCGGTGTCAATATCAGGCAATGAGATTCGATCTGGGTTCAAAAAGCGCTCGAACAGCAAGTCATATTTCAGCGGATTGATGCGTGTGATTCCTAAACAATAGGCAACAACAGAACCAGCTGCTGAACCACGACCAGGACCCACCATCACACCGAGCTCGTTGCGTGCGGCGTTGATGAAATCCTGCACGATGAGGAAGTAACCTGGGAACCCCATCGTCTTCATCACGTGCAATTCGAATCGGATGCGGTCATCTACCTCCTTCGAAAGCGGATCGCCATACAATTTCTTCGCGCCTTCGTAAGTTAGATAGCGCAAATATTCGGCTTCGAACTTGATTCTGTATAATTTTTCTACGCCACCAAGATGCTCAATCTTCTTCATACCTTCGTCAATAGGCAGCGTGTTCTCGCCATTCTCGTCACTGGTGAACTCGCGGATGAGTTCTTCAGCGCTAATCTGCTGACGTAGCGCCTCCTCTGTACCGAAACTCTCTGGAATAGGGAAGTTTGGCATGATAGGATCGTGGTCTATGCTATACAACTCTACCTTATCCAACACCTCAAGCGTGTTGCTGAGCGCGAAAGGCACGTCGCTGAAAACCTCGTTCATCTCTTCGCGCGTCTTAAACCACTCTTGCTTCGAGTAGAGCATGCGATTAGGATCGTCGATGTCGTCTTTCGTGCCGAGACAGAGCAGGTGGTCGTGCGCTTCTGCGTATTCCTTGCCAAGGAAGTGCGCGTCGTTGGTGCAAACTACCTTAATCCCATATTCTTCTGCCAGTTCCAATATAACTTTGTTCGCGCGTTGCTGCAGCGGAAACGTGTCGCGATTGGCTCTGATGTTGGGATCTTTCACCTCGTGACGCTGAATCTCCAAGTAATAGTCGTCTCCAAAGACGCGGTGATACCATTCGATAGCCTCGCGTGCGCCTTCAATATCGTCGCGCAGTATCTTAGCAGGAACTTCGCCTGCAATACAAGCAGAACAAACGATTAGATCTTCGTGGAAGCGCTCCAAATCGGTGCGGTCGGTTCTTGGACGATAATAAAACCCGTCAACCCAAGAACGACTCACCAATTTAATCAGATTTTTATACCCGTTGTAGTTCTTAGCCAGCACAATCAGGTGATAACCGCTCGCATCGCCATGCTCTTTCACCTTATCCTCCTTGCGATTATGCGCAACATACATCTCGCAACCAAAGATTGGCTTGAAAGGCGCTTTGCCTTCTGCCGTCAACGCTTTGTTTTTCTTCTTGGTGTAGTCGAACAATTCTTTCACTCCGAACATATTGCCGTGATCGGTTATCGCCATACCGCGCTGTCCGTCGGCGATAGCCTTGTCAACGAGCGCTTTGACAGGCGATTGCCCGTCGAGCGTAGAGTAGTACGTGTGAACGTGAAGGTGAACAAAATCTTCCATAACGATGGTTTGTCGAATAAAAAATCTGATTTGAGTGGTAAAATTACGAAAAAAAAGTGGAGTAGGCGAGGGATTTTGCAAAAAAACATTCAAAAAATGCTGCAACCGCTCGCTCCTTTATATATATAATAAGGTGTAACCCTCATGTTTCATGCTGCAAAGGTAGAGTATGGGTGTGCGAAATTGCAGCAGAGAAGAAAAAGAAAAACGAAATGTTGTATTTTTATTCAATTTTGGCGGAAAATTTTGCATATTTTTCGGTTGGATTGGGTGCAAAATGAGGCAAAAAATGACGCGAAATTTTGGGCGGTTTTTGCGGCAAAATTTTGGGTCAAAATTGTAAAGATTTTTCATGCAC
>Ga0065708_1039856_pt1 | contig 33681 bp, 27 predicted proteins | sample Hoacrofraction12_2_FD_59095 | JGI IMG/M metagenome (GOLD analysis project Ga0065708, IMG submission 59095) | Hoatzin crop microbial communities from Cojedes, Venezuela, sample from fiber fraction 12 v1 | ecosystem: Host-associated > Birds > Digestive system > Esophagus > Crop | place: Venezuela... | reverse complement strand
CCACATCTACCTTACAACCAAAATGATCTTCCAGCAATAAGCCAATTTGCAGAAAACTTAAAGAAGGCTTTTGACGAATTTAATAGATAAGGAATTCGTATGAAAACGAAAAAAAGTAGCCAGCACTTGGGCCGTGAGGTTCGGACTGGTGAATAATAGTTTTATTTTTTCATAATGGTGCCACTCGTTGGCACTGAATGTTTTATTTAAATAATAAGTTATAGAGTTGTTAGGGCTGGGCTGTGAAGTTCGGCCCTATTTTTGTGTTCTGTCTGATGAGGGTTTGTGGGGCGTCGGCATCGTCATTTGTAGGTATTTTTTGGGTGATGGGTGCCGAGAACGGGAATGGTTTGAAAGAATATTGGTAACTTTGCAGGCGCTTGTGACGAATTGAAAATTGAGAATTGAGAATTGAAAATTACGTTACGGCTCTGCCGCTTCGCTTGTCGAAGAATTATGAATTGAGAATTTAAAATTGAGAATTGAAAATTACGTTACGCCTTTGGCGCTTCGCTTGTCGAAGAATTATGAATTGAGAATTGAAAATTGAAAATTACGTTACGCCTTTGGCGCTTCGCTTGTGACGAATTGAGAATTGAAAATTGAAAATTGAGAATTACGTTAGAGTTTTGCCGCTTCGCTTGGTGGCTATGCTGACGATGGTGCTGGTTGCGGTGGCTGCGGTGGCACAGGAGCATGGGGCTTTCGTGGTGGGCACGGTCAGCGACGAGCGGGGCGAGCCTTTGGCGGGCGTCACCGTAGAGGTGGTGGGCAAGCGCCTTACCGCCATAACCGACGAGAAGGGCTACTATAAGATAGTGGGCAACCTCTCGTCGGGTGACCAGATAAGGTTTGGTTGCATAGGATTCCATTCGGCCACAAAGAGCTACAACGGCAAGCATCGCCTCGACCTGAAGATGAAGGAGAACACGACGGCGCTGGGTGAGGTGGTGGTGAAGGCGCGTGCCAACGTCAACGAGATAGACCTTCGCGGCAAGTCGGGTGTGGTGGAGAACATCGACATCGAGCGCGTAGAAGCGAAGCCGATGATAGACTTCGCGCTGTCGCTGCAAGGCCAGTTGCCGGGGCTGGTGGTGGTGAACACGGGTGAGCTCGGCTCTGCGCCGCAGATTCGCATACGTGGCAACTCGTCGCTACGCAAGGGGAACACCACCAACGAGCCGCTCTACGTGATGGACGGACAGGTTATCTCGGCGGAGACGTTCTACAACCTCAACCCGCAGGACATCAAGAGCATCAAGGTGCTGAAGGATGCTGCTGCCTGTGCGCTCTACGGGGTGAAGGCGGCCAACGGCGTGCTCGAAATCACGTCGCAGCGCGGCTATCAGGGGCGTACCACGGTGAGCTACAGCACCAACGTGGGCGTTACGCTGAAGGGCAGACGCGGCATCAAGATGATGGATTCGGAGGAGAAATTAGAGTTAGAGCGGCTGTTGCAGAATGTGGAGACGCCCGGCTATAGGTATAGCGCCGACTACTACAATAAATACTATGCCAACGACCCCAATCTGAGCAACCTCATTGCGGCAGGCAACCAAAAGCTCGATTCGCTCAGAGGAATCAACACCGACTGGTTCAATGAGCTGATAAAGACCAACGTATATCATCGCCACAACGTGAGCATCAAGGGTGGCAGCGGAAGCACCAGTTATTATGTCTCCGGCAACTACTCCTATCAAGGCGGACGAATAGAGGGCAACAGCAAGCAGAAGTTTGGAATGAGAATGAATCTCGACCAGAAGATTGGCGAGGTGGGCTACCTGATGTTCAGCGTCAACGGAGGCTACGCCAAAACAGAGACGCCTAACGGGTCGAGCAACAATCCCACGTCGCTCGTCTATGAGCTGAACCCCTACGAGCAGACCACGGGCAAGCTGTGGTCGTATTCCGGGCAGACTTTCGACGACCTTCTCCACCAATACAGTGCTGAGTCGAGCGACAAGAACGGCGGCGCTACGGTCAGTCTGACGCTCACTCCGATAGCCGGTCTCGACGTAGCTGCCGTGGCTGGCATCGACTTTCTGCTGAACGAGGGCAACCAGTTCACGCCCAGCACCGCATATAGCGAGCAGCACAGCGGAGTGTCGGAAATTCAGCGCGGCATCTACACGAAGTATAAGAATACTACTTCGAACATTACGTCGAACATTCGCGCCACCTATCACCGCACGTTTGGCGAGAAGCACGACCTCACCGTGGGTGCCAATATGGACTACTATCTGACCAATACCGACAACGAACTGATGCGTGGCTACGGCGTGGGCACCATCAATTCGGCTGCTGCCATCAACCAGTCGCTCCACGGCACGCGACAACCCTACGTGAGCGGCACGCGCGACAAGGCTGCGCAGATAGGATTCGGAGCGGTGGCTGGATATACCTATAATAATATATACGACCTTTACGCCACGTTCAAGACCGATGCCTCTTCCATCCTGCCAGAGGACAAACGATGGAACAACGCGTGGGCCGTAGGTGTGGGATGGACTCCGACCAACTATGCTTGGCTGAGCGACAACTCCGTTTTGACGCGCCTTAACCTGAAAGCCTCATACGGGCAGACGGCCAACCTGAACGGGGTGTCGGTGTCGAGCACGGTGGCCAGCTTCACCTATTCCACGTCGAGCTACGAGAGTCAGCGTCCGCTGGAGTTGGCCGGACTTTACAACAAAGACCTCGTGCCAGAGCAGAACAAGTCTATAGACCTCGGCATTGAGGCAGACCTCTGGAAACGCATAACGGTGGGACTAAACTGGTATAACCGCCGCACGGAGCAGGCTTTGCTCGACGTTCCTATTCCCTCGTCGTCGGGCTTCACTACGCTGAAGCGCAACATCGGCGTGCTTGAAAATCGCGGCATCGAGGTGTCGCTGAGTGCCCGCATCATAGACAACTACGACTGGCGCTTCACGATAGGCACGCATTTGGCCTACAACGCCAACAAGGTGCTCGACCTATACTACGCCGACCGCATCTATACCTACGAGGATGCGCTGGTGCCCGACTATGAGATAGGCAAGTCATACGACATGATATACGGTCCGGCGTCGCTCGGCATCAATCCGTTTACCGGTTATCCCGTATTTCTCACGCCGAGCGGTGAGGAGAAACAGGCCACCGAGGTGCTGACGAAAGACGACGTGGTGGCGCTCGGCCATCTGACGCCACCCTATACGGGAAGCGTCAACTTCAGCCTCTCTTACAAGAATCTCGAACTCGATGCCGACTTCTATTATGTTCACGGCGGCAAGCAACGGTATAACTACACCTACGTCCGTCAGCGCGACAACGCCAACAAAAACGCCGTGAGCGGGCAGACGGAGAAGATGTGGTTCAAGAAAGGCGACGAAGGGAAGACCTACTGGACACCGTTCTACACGTCGAGCGTTGCCGAAGAGAACATATCGCTCTACCCTAACAGTCGCACTGTGGGGTCGAGCGACTATCTGCGCCTGTCGATGGTGTCGCTGCGCTATAAGGTGCCACCCGTTTGGCTCGAAAAGCACGTCAAGGTGGTGAGATATGCCACGATGGGACTGCAAGGCTCCAATCTCTTCACGCTGACCAGCTACGACGAGTCGGACCCTGAGAGCGGACAGTTGGCCGGCACCACTCAGCCCGTGATTACCTTTAGTTTGAACCTCACATTCTAAAGAACGATGAACAAGACGAAACAGACGATATTGGCGATTCTTGCCACGATGTTAGCAGGGTGCAGTGTCAACATTCCGCCGCCAGACCTCTATTCCGACCCCGATGCCATCAGCGACGTAGGTTCGGCGCGGTCGCTGCTCACGTCGTGCTATCTGCTTTGCCCGCACTATGAGTTCCAACTCTCTCTGCTCGGCAACGACTTCTGCCCGACAAACTTGGCCACGAAAGACGCTAACACACTCAACTTCTATCGTTGGCAAGACAAGGAGATAAGCTCGTTTGCCACCGACGCTTGGTTAGGCTATTATAACACCATCGCCAACTGCGACGTGCTGGATGAGCGATTGGTCAACGTGGGGACGACGACCACCGAGGAGGAGCAGGCGAAGAAGGCCATCACCGCCGAGTGCCGCACGCTAAAGGCTCTGTGCTATTTCAATCTACTGCGCCTCTTCGCCCCTGCCTATACGGGCAATGGCGAGGCCGACGGCATAGTACTGAAACAGAAGGTAGGCATCGAGATGGTGGGGCGTTCGAGCATGGCCGATTGCGTGGCTTATATCAAGGGTTTGCTTCAAGAAGCACGAGAGAGTGGCGTGGGCTCCTCGTCGAACGGATGGCTATCGGCTATGGCTGCCACTTATCTTCTCGCCGAGCTCAATCTCTATTGCGGCAACTACAGCGAGGCGGCAACGATGGCCGATGAGATAATAGCCAGATGCGATGATAGCCAGATTGCTAACTACGGACGACTATGGGAGACGTCGAGCAACAGCAGCAGGATATTTGCCTTCAACACGTCATCGACCTATTACACCGACATCGAGTACGACACGCAGCAGGGCGACTACTATGCGCTCAATCCGGCACTGACACTCGACGAGGGCGACACGCGCAAACGATACAACGAATACGCGATGGAGATGGGTGGACAGACAAGAACGCTCTTCGGGAAGTATAACCGACTGACGAAAGAGGGTGCGTCGGTGGCATATATTGATATGATGCGCTATGCCGGGGCTTACTTCATCTCCGCCGAAGCTCACGCACGGATGGGCGAATCCGATAAGGCCTTGTCAACGATAAACCACTATCTCGCCTGTGTTGGCGTCGCAGCAATCAGTGATTCCGACAACCTGACGGAGCGAATACTTGAGGCGAAATACAAGGAGTTCGCTGGCGAGGGTAGTAACTATTTTGACCTAAAGCGCACTCGCACTTCGCCTTTGCCGAGACTATCGACATGGGGAAACTCTGCCTCGACGAGCATCGCAGCCGACGATTATCGATGGACCTTCCCCATTCCCTCGTCGGAGTATAAATATAATGAGGCCGTTACTCAAAACGAGGGTTGGCCGATAAATAGGGAATAGTTACGAATGACGAATGTGAAATTACGAATTAGTCGCACTCCGTGCGATGTTGAATTATTTAATTTCAAATTATTTCATTCATAATCGGCGAAGCCGAATAATTTGTAACTCCAAATTCGTAACTCGTAATTAAGAAGTTTAACGTTTAAAATAAATAAAGTAAAGATGAAAAAGTTTGTTTATGCCTTAGCAGGCGTGCTGGCTCTCACGTTCGTATCGTGCAGTAGCGACGACAATGAGCCTAAGATGAAGAACACCGTGGAAATATCGTGCGAGGAGGGAACGCTCTACGATAGCGATACCACGGGAAAGACAGTTACCGTGACCCTCGCATCGACCGAGAGCAGCGATGTTACCGTCAGCCTGAAACTCACGGGCGACGACGCTAACGCTTTCGAGCTCAGCCCGACCGACGTTACCATCTCCGCAGGAAGCAAAACAGCAACGAGCACATTGCGTGCGAAGGCCGACGCCGTGCTTTCGGGCAACGAGACTCTTACCGTTACCGTTGACTCTATCATCGGCACCAACTTCAACAACACAAAGACGAGCGTAACAGTCAATGCAAGCCCTGCCATCTCGGTGAGCGACCTCACTGAGGCTCAGCTGAATCTCGTCTCTGTTTGGAAGACTAAGTTCGGCATCGACGTTCGCTCAATGCTTGGACTGCTCGACGCAAGCACCACCGTTTCGTTCAGCGAAGACGACAAATACTACTACAACGACGGTGAAGACACCAAGAAGATTACTGGTCAGACCGCCGTCACCATCAGCGACAACGCCACCGAGAGCAACATCGTGCTGAAGATGACCGCCAACCCGATGGGTATGGGCGACTTCATCTATAATATGTTCAAGGCCATCACCGTTGATGACGCCGAATACTGGCAGCTCGACCCCATCAACGCTGCCATTCTTGAGCAATATCCGCTTACGGGCAAAGAGACCTTCGACGTAACGCTCGACAACATCGTGGTCAACGTGGAGAAAAAGACGCTCGACTTCACTGGTGCCACCGTCGATGCTTACGGAGAGGAGATCACAGGCGTGCCGTTCGCTTACGTTTACTCTGCCTACGAGAGTCTGAAGACGAAAGCCGCCAGCGGCTCCACGCTGACTGTGGATGAGGGAGAGTCGAAAGCCGAATATACGCTATCAGAGATACTTAGCCAGTACCAGACGCTAAATCCCGATGCCTATCTCGGCATCACCGACATCACCGAGGACCAATACTATTACGACCCATCGAACTGGATTGAGGCCAACGCAACATTCGACCTCGACAAGAAGACGATGAACTTCGCGTTCCCGTGGGATTTCTCTGGTCTATATGACTATCTGAAGGTAAACGTAACCTACACGCTCCACTGATAAATGAATGACGAATGTTGAATGACGAATTACGAATTAAATAACTCGCAACTCAAAATTCGTAACTCGTAATTCAACATTTGTAACTCGTAATGAAGGTGTCAACACGCAGAATCACTGTCATCCTTGTGCTCCTCGTCGGCTTCGTGTCGGCGTGGGCACAATCGCTCAGTCTGCCCAGTCAGACCGTAGAAGGCACTTTGCCCAACGGCCTCCGCTATATTGTGAAGCACAACTCGCTGCCTCGCAATATAGTGGAGTGCCGATTGGTCATGAACGTAGGCTCCATCAATGAGGCCGACAATCAGAAAGGTGCCGCCCATTTCTTGGAACATCTCTGCTTTGGCGGCACAGAGCATTTCCCTGGCGACGCCATGATAGACTACTTCGAGCGACAAGGGATGAAGTATGGTCGCGACATCAATGCCTTCACTGGTTTCGACAAGACCATCTATTGGTTTACCGCGCCCATCGACCGAAGCCACGAGGACATAGTTGACACCACTCTCCTTGTCGTGCGCGACATTCTCTCCGCCGTATCGTTTGATGCCGAACGAACAAAGAAGGAGCGAGGAGTGATAGTGGAAGAGTTACGCGACTACGACACCCACGACCCATTCTATTCGCTGAAAATCGGCACCAACCTCTACTCGCAAAGGATGCCTCTCGGCGACGAGGCCGACATTCGCAGCATCGACCGCGAGACGCTGCTCGGATATTACCGCAAATGGTATGCGCCACAGTTTGCCACCGTGGTGGTGGTGGGTGACATACGCACCGACGAGGTGATTCGGAAGATTGAGCAGACGCTGGTATCGCTGCCTCGAACGGCCACCGAAAACATACGTATCCCATTGGAATACGACGCTGGATGCAGCAAACAGACCGTAGTGGATTCCATCGTATCGTCGCCGACGCTTGAGATAATGATTCCCCACAAGACCGTTATCACGCGCGACATCCCGTCCACCGTCAGGCGTATGCAAACGAGCATGCTCACCGACGCACTCAACCATATCTTCGACGAGCGCCGCCTTCGCTGCCGTGCAACCGACGCATGGTATCTGGCAGACAAAAACCATTTCGTGCTGCAAGTCGGCGGCGACAATCGCGACTCCATCATCTCCACAGTCAGACAGGTGGGCGCAATCGTCGGGAGACTGCGGCGCGACGGTTTCGACGAAAGCCAAGTGTCGTCGCTTGCGCTGCAACAGGCCAAGCGTGTCCACGCCGACGACCCCATTGCTCCATCGGCTAAATGGTGCGACGACTTCATCGACTACGCTATTGCCGGCGACCGACACATCTGCGACGCCGACGACGAAGCTACGGTGAAAGTCCAGTTGCTCGGCACTAAGACCACCGACCTGAACAGTCTGCTCGACGAGATTACGCAGCAGGCAGACAGTTGCGTGTTGTTAGCATATAAAACTAACGATGCCGACGCCGACATCGACTGCGACATTCTCCGAAAGGCTTTCGCCGAAGGAATAGCCGCCTCGACAGACCCAGAGCTGCTAACCATGTCGCATCCCGACGCATCGAAATCGATAGTGTCAAAGACAACATATCCACACATCGGAATAAATGAATACCGACTAAGCAACGGACTGACGCTGCTCTTCAAGAAAACCGACGACCGCGACCGCGAGGTGAGTGCGTCGCTCTTCGGACGAGGAGGCACGGCTGACCTCAGCGACGACGACTATCATCTGCTGAAAGATGCAGTGGCATACGTGGATATGGGCGGATTGGAGCGCGTCTCCACCGACGAGCTGACCTCGCTTATGGAGCGACGAGGCATCTCGATGACCATTGGCGAAGCCGACCACTGGCACGACCTGATGATATCCGCCCCGGCAAGTCAGGCGCAGACCATGCTCAACATCATCTATGAGAAACTGCTCTTCCCAGGCATCAATCGAGCCGACTTCGAAGAGAGCCGCAAGCAAGAGCTCGCGTCGTTTGGGCAAGAGACGCTCCTTTCGAAGATGATGGCACGCGACACCGAACGCATGATCTCAAATCGAATAGACTCCATCATGGGCAACTCCTCCAGCTACGGACACCGGCCAATGACACGAGCCGACATCGAGAAGATGGACATCGACGAGATGACTAAACGCTACCGTGACCTCTTCGGTCAGACAGAGCAGACCTACCTGCTCTTCACTGGAAACTATGACGACGGGCTCGAGCAGATGGCCATCAACACGTTCTCGCGGATGCCGAGGCGAAAAACCACATCATCGTCGCGCTGGGCAGAACAGCAGCGTCGGCGCTATCCGATGGACTATCGTTATCGCTATGACAACGACAATCCGAGCCAGACAGTCTGCAACTACATCTTCTCTGGACACTATGAGCCATCGCTACGGGCCACGCTCACGATGAAACTGATGCGCGACGTGCTGCAAAAGGAGATGCTCAGGGTGCTCCGAGCCGAAAACAACATCGTCTATTCCCCCTACTGCGACGTGTTCTATCGCGGATGTCCCGACGGCACGTTCTATTTCCTGCTCAATGTCTCGGTGGAGAACTCGCGCCGCGACCAGATGCGCCAGCTGCTCTTCGGCATCATCGACCGTCTGAAGCGCGAGGAGATAAGTGAGGTTGAGCTGGAAAAACTCAAACGCTCGTTCGTTGTAACCAAGCGGCAAGCCCTCTCCGACATAGCACCGGCCGAATGGAAGAAGTCGATAACCAATCTTCTCAAGAACGGCGAGACGCTCGACGACTACGACCGCTACGAGGAGGTGCTATCTACCATCACCACGCGCACCCTGCGCGACGCCTTCCGCGATCACCTCAGCACCGAGAAATATTCTGTGATATACAAAGGAAATGAATAAAGATATGAACTTGAAAAACTTTGCGATACTCTGTCTGCTCGCCGTTGCGTTAGGCACAAGGGCACAGACAGACTTGCGAGCCTTCGCCATCTACGACAACAACGGCAACCCAACGTCGTTCCAAGCGATGACCGACGCGCTCAACACCGCTGACGTAGTGTTCCTCGGCGAGATGCACAACTGCCCTATCACCCACTGGCTCGAACTGAAGACCGTCGAAGCCCTCTGGCAAAAGTCACCTGCCGGCCTGAAAGTGGGAATGGAGATGTTCGAGGCCGACAACCAACTCATCATAGACGAATATCTCGCCCGCACCATCAGCAGCGACCGTTTTGAGGCCGAATGTCGCCTCTGGCCCAACTACTCCACCGACTACGCCCCTGTGGTGGATTTCCTCTACGAACACCAGATTCCGCTCGTAGCCACAAACGTGCCACGCCGCTACGCCAACGTAGTGAAAGGCCACGGACTGACGGCTCTTGACTCCCTCTCCACGGAGGCCAAACGCTACATTGCGCCCCTGCCGATAGCCTACGAGAACAACGAAAACGCCAACGCCGCCTTCTCGCTGATGAGCGCCATGGGAAAGCGCAGCAACCCCGAATTCATGGGGCAGGCACAGGCCGTGAAAGATGCCACGATGGCATGGTTCATAGCCCGTACCCTCAACCACAAGACCATCCACATCAACGGAAACTATCACAGCGACACCAATGGCGGCATCATCACCTATCTGAAGAAATATAAGCCCGGCATCACGATAAAAACCGTCTATTCTGTCAAGCAAGAGAGCATCGACGCACTCGAAGACGACTACAAGAACCGCGCCGACTTCTACGTCGTGGTGCCGCAAGACATGGTAACGTCGTATTGAATTGCGAATGGAGAATTGAAAATTGAGAATTGAAAATTGAAGATTGAAAATTGAAAATTTGCTGGCGCATTCGCCGTGAGGCCAAGTTACGCCTTTGGCGCTTCGCTTGTCGAAGGAGCACGCCTTTGGCGCTTGGCTTGTCCAAGAACGGCTTTGCCGCTTGGCTCGTCCAAGTTACGGCTCTGCCGCTTCGCTTGTCGAAGAATTTTCCATTTTCAATTTTCAATTTTCAATTTTCAATTCTCAATTTTCAATTCTCAATTTTCAATTTTCAATTTTCAATTCTCAATTTTCAATTCAAAAAGCAATGAAAAGACTAATTATCCTTGTGGCACTCGTTGCCAGCCTACAGACACTGCAAGCAAAGAAAGCACTCGTCGTGATAGCCCACGGCTCGCCAATGCCACAATGGCGCCAACCAGTGCTCGACCTCGAACCCATGCTACAAAGCCGAAAGGCCGAGCTGAAAGCCTACGACTACGTGCGCGTGGCAATGATGGAATTCACCGAGCCAACCGTGGCCACCGTGGTCAGCGACTGCGAGAAGGCAGGCGTTGACACCATCTTCGCCGTGCCACTCTTCATCGCCCCGTCGGGACACTCCGAGGTGGACATACCCAACATCATCGGACAGAAGTATAACCCGCAGGTGGTCAGCGAGCTGAAAGAGGAGAACACCACGCTCGTCCGCACACGCCTGCCCATCATCCTCGGCCCGACGCTCAGCTACGACGACTTTCTGGAGAAGACGATGGTGGAGCGCGTGAAGGAGATCTCCACCAGTCCCACCGACGAGGCCCTGCTCTTTATTTGCCACGGCGACCGCGACTACATCGGCATCTGGAACAAGAAGATGAAGCAGATAGAGGAGGCCGTCGGCGCACAGACCGGCATCTCCACCATCGACCACCGCTACGTGGCTATGGGATATAAGATGGTGCGCGAGATGATTCCCGTGATGAAAGAGATGGCCGCCACGAAGAAGCGCATCCTCGTGCAGGGCGTCTATCTCACGTCGAGCGCGAAGGAACTCGCCGACGGCATCGGAATGGACGAGCAGACGAGCGCGACTCTGCCCGCAGGCACAGAGGTCGTCTATAACGACATGAGCATCCTACCCGCCGCGTCCACGTCGGTATGCGACTGGATCATCAAGCGGGCTAACGAGTTCGACAACAACTTCCGATAAGTATATGAAACAAAAAGGAGAGCGCGCCACGGTTTGGCGTGCTCTCTTTTTGATTAGGACTCGCAAATGAAATTCAGCGACTTGAATAATGCGAGCTGTGCGATCTGTGGGAGTAATGAGAACTGTGGGATGAATGGGAGCTGTGGGAAGCGTGCCACGTCAGCGAGGCCTTGAAATCGGCCAACTTCTCTAATACCAATGGCTGCTGCTTCTGCTGCTCGATGCCCTCATCGTCGCCCGTGATTTTCGCAGTTAGCCTCTCACTGGCGGATGCTACATTCGTAACGCCCGCAATCAAAAGCGATGCTACTAAAAACAGGAATCTTTTCATCGACACCTCCATTTTTAAGATTAAACATTGGGTTAATTAACTCTTGCATCTTCATGCATCTCTACTATCGGTCGTATATGACTACTATGATAGGTCTTGTTGGAAGCGAATAGGCCTGCACACTTGCCACGGCATTGGCATCCGTCGCACTCGTCGATGTAAATGTCTTTCCAGTCGGAGATTGACTGTACTGCATACTGTCGTACCTCTTCGGGCAAGATGCACATCTGCGAATTATAGACGTAGGCGTCTATTCCTCTTTCGTTTAGCAACAGCACGGCCTCGGCGAGCTCTCGGTTGTAATCGAACGGGTCTATCCACACCTCGTCCTTATTGCTGAGAGCCATACCTACCATCTCCATCTGCATGAACGCGACTTGGGCTACGAAGGGGAAGTTGTGATAGATAAAGTCAGCCAACTGCGGCAGGCGCTTATAGTTTAGCCGCTGAACCACCACACGGATGCCTATCTGTTGGCGGAGCTGTGCCAGATTGTAGAGCCCCTGCACGGTCTTATAGAACGTGGGAGCTCCCACTATCTTGTTGTGAATCTCGGCCACGTCGGAGAACAACGGTATGTCTATCTGCAGGTCGCGATGGTGGAGCCTTGCCAGCTTTGCTGCATAGTCGATGTCGGCAAACCTGACACCGTTTGAGAGTATGCTGATGGCAGCAGAAGGCATCTGCCGCTGTATCTGCTTTATCAGTAGGAACAGGTTGTCGCCAATCAGCGTGGGTTCTCCTCCCGACAGGCCTATCTCCTTGGTATGCTTATCCATCAGCGAGATGAGCCGCAGGTTGAACGGGGTCTTGTCTTCCTCGGTGTTGACAGGCGGTTGAGCGCACATAATGCAACGGTGGTTGCATCGCTCGGTCGTCATGATGACATTAGAGCGCACGTTTATCTCGTAAAGGAATACGATGCTGCCGTCCGGGTTTACCAGTACCACGTCGCCCTCGCAAAACTCGTCTATCGAATCCACTATGCAATAGGGGTGCAGGTGTCTATCCTCACTCCGTAATTCGTAATTCTTCGACGAGCGAAGCGGCAAAGCCGTAACTTCGACAAAGCGAAGCGGCAGAGCCGTAGCGTAACTCGTAATTCGTAACTCGTAACTCGTAACTCCACATTCGTAACTCGTAACTCCACATTTGTAATTAAAGTCGGTTATCGTGGCAGCATAGCCCGCCTTAGGGGTCAGACTGTGCCCCACCCTGACGTAGTCGGAGCGATGTAGCAAGTGGTCGCAGAGCGTAACCTTTGCGAGCACCGACGACTCTATGTTTATGCTTTTTCCGTATAGTGTCTTCATAGTGCCTACGTGTTTATCCACGACCAGAAGATGCGGTTGATTTCTGGGTCGTTTCGGTCTATCAGTTCAAAAAGATAACGGATGATGGCTTTCGTCTTCTTGCACATCTCGCTCTCTGGGCGGAAGCCTACCACGTCACCCTGCGTTGACATATTCCTCACTGGGTCGGCGCCGCAATATGGCTGGAAGACGCAATCAGAGCAGGCGGGCAGGCACTCGGTGCACGACTTGGAGATGATGTCGTGCAGCTTCTCTCCGTTGAAGATGCTCTGATAGTCGTCGGTGTTCACGTTGCCCAACTGGAAGTAATAGTTCTTGAAGCGTGCCATCATGCGCCCCTCGTCGGCCACATAGACGTTGCCATCATAGTCGTAGATGGCTCCCGCAATGCCCACGCCTGCTGGCGACTGCAAATCGACGAAGCCCGTAGCAAAGGGAGTGAGCATGCGTTTCAGCAGAAGCGCAGCATAGTTTTCCACGAAGCGCTCGCCCTGCTTGTTAAGCTCTATTATGTAGTCTAAACCCTCCTTATAGTTCGCGATGAAATCGTCTATGGGGTAAGCTATTCTTTCCTTATATTGCTGTGCGAAGCCGTAAGGGTTGAGCGAGCGCAGAAAGATGTTGTGAAATCCCAGCCTGCGGTATTCGTCTATTATCTCCTTAAAGCGTCCAAGACTGTAACGCGACGTAGTCATCAGTGCCGACACGCATTCTTCGTCGCCCCACACACGGCGAATCATTTGCAGTTTCTCCTCGAAGATGGCGTGGTTATGGGTGGTCCTTTGCAGTGGGCGATTCTTGTCGTGCAAGTCTTCTGGCCCGTCGAGAGAGGTGGAGATAAAGCACTTGTGGCGCTTCAAATAGCCAACCATCTTCTCGTCGAGCAGCGTGATATTGGTGCAGATGACGAATTCCAGCTCACGCCTTTTCCTGAGGTTCACCCATTCGGCCTCCTCTATGATATATTTCACAAGGTCGAAGTTCGTAGATGGGTCGCCGCCCTGAAACTCAATCTTTATGCATGGCGAGGGCGACATGAATATGGTTTTAACCACGTTCTTGGCCGTCGCTTTCGTCATGTCGGCGCTGTGGTCGTCCATATTCTTTCTTGCCACTTGGCAATAGACGCAGCTTGAGTTGCACCTCAACGTGGGCACCACCATGTGCAGTTCGGTGAAATTGCGAAGGATGCTCTTCTTCGTTCGGAACTTAGTGGCAAGCATACCCACCACGTCTTCTGTGTTGCTCGTCGTAGCCATTTGCTTCGACTCCAAGTCGTAGAAGAGTTCGCTGTGAGGGTCTAAGTCGCCGCCCACGAACCTTAGGAAGTCATCGTTGCCAAGAAATAGATACTCGCCGACGTCGTTTGTTAGCAAGTAGCGCGCAGCGTCGAAGGGGGCGAAACGGAAAGGTAGTAGCGTGTAGTTCATGGCGCGCTACTATTTAGTGATAGGTTTGAATGCTTCCTCGACTATCAAGTCGCGGATATGTCCGCACTGCTTGTTCACGTCAACGCGCAGCTGCTGGTCTATCAAGTCGGAGCAAAACTGCTTTACCGTCTCTGCAGAAATGGCGTTTCCATCTTTCGACTCGAATGTTACGACTATCGTGTCATCGTCCTTCTCTTGATGCACGTAGCAAGTGCCAGCATACTTATAACACGTTGCAGTAATAGCTTCCTGCGCATAGATTGCCAAGTCTGCACACACCTGAAAGCGATTGCCCTCAAGCTCTGTTATTGGAAATGTTATTTTGGTCATAATCCCCGAACGGCAAGGTCTTATCTGTCCCTTATTGACCTTTATTCTTTTTATAGTAGTTACGTAGAAGCGTGGAACCGAATATACACTTCACTGTTCCCTGGCCCTGAGATAACCTTTGTAAGCAGATGTGGATATAACAGCCCCACGCCAAGCGTGGAGACTATTACGCCAATTCTTGCTTACTTGTTCTTTATGGAAGTTTCTCAGGCTTCGGGAACACAAGAAGGCATAACGCCTCTATAGTTTCAACATGTCTTAAATGGCATTATCAGCCAAATTTTGTTGCAAAGATACGATAAATATTTGAGCATCTCGCGCTTTTTATATTTTTTAACGATACAATCAGAATGTCGTCTGAATTATATTTCGTAACTTTGCAAATGATAAGCAAATTGACGACTTAGAGTTTATGAAGAACAGATTTATCGTTTTCTTGCTCTCGCTCCTTGCCCTTACCGCCTTGGCACAACAGGCAAAAGGACAAGATTCAAGGGAACTGGGCGTAGAGGCTTATCGACAAGAGAATTACGAGAAAGCGGCCAGTTGCTTGAGCAAGTATATCGCTTCTTCGGAAAATGACAATAACACACCACGCGACACTCACTTTGCACAAATATGCTCGATGGCGGCCTTCGCGAGTAACAAGATTGGACACTACGAAGAAGCGATAAAGCTGGGCAGACGAGCGACCGACATTTTCAAGGAAACTCTCGGCGAAGACAACCGTGAATATGCGAACGAACTAAGCAATCTGGCCAGTTATTACTCCGACTACGGGTGCAACGACACCGCAATAATAATAGGTACGCGCGCAAGGGACATCCGCAAGAAGTTTGGCGAAGGGAAAGACTACGCCGAATCGCTCGTATGTCTGGCCACTTACTACGACAGAATTGGCAAATACAACGAGGCAATAGACATGGCTGTCAAGGCGAGGGAAATCTATAAGCACCTCAACGACACCGCGCGCATAGACTATGCAGAGTTGGAAGACAAGCTGGCCGTCTATCATTCCCGCAACGCCCAATATCAAGAAGCACTGAAATTGGAGGAGCGCGCCGTAAGCAGATATAGGGATTTGGGCCGCGAGAATGAGTCGAAATATGTTGCGGCGCTTAGCAATCTTGCGGGCTTCTATTCCGACCTCGGTTTCAATGAAAAGGCGATAGATATTGGGGAAGAATCCATAAGATTGCGTAAAAAGGGAATCGGCGAGAAGAAAGACTATGCTTTCTCTCTCGCAGCACTCGCCAACTATTACGACAATGGCGGTCGCTACAAAGAGGCAATAAAAGCGGCTACCGAGGCCATGGAGACCTATAGGCACGTCATAGACACGATGAGCATAGACTATGCGAAAGTGGAAGTGAAACTGGCTGGTCTCCATTCTCGCACGGGCGAACAACAGAAAGCATTGCAATACGGGGAGCTGGCCGTAGCGAAATTCAGGAGAAACCGTAATGCGGGAAGAATGGAATACCTCATTTCACTTAACACTCTGGCGGGCATCTATTCCGATCTTGGCAACCACGCGGAAGCCATAAAATTGGGAACGGAGGTGCTCGACGGCATTAAAGAGCTGTTTGGAACTGCCCATCCTTGGTATGCGTCAACGCTATGGAGCCTGTCTGAATTCTGTTTAAGAGGAGGGGAAAACGATAAGGCCACATCCTTTGCAACGGCAGCCGCACGATGTCTGCAAGACGATGTAATAACGAAGTTTGCAAGTATGAATGGCTCGGACAGAAGCCATTATTGGGATAAATATTCTTCGTTTTATTTGATATATCTCCCTCGGCTGCTCTACAAATCGCACGATGAAAAGTTCGCCGAAACGGTTTATAATCAGACGGCTCTCTTCGCAAAAGGATTGCTGCTGTCTGCCGAGATTGAGATGACGCGGCTGATAAAAGAGAGCGGCGACGAGGTGGCAACGAAGAAATACGAGGAGTTACGCAACAACAGGACGGAACTTAACCGACTCTTGGAAAAGCCTATCGAAGAACGACAGGCGGACGCCGACTCTCTTCAGGACATTATAAACGAACAAGAGCGGGAGTTGGTGAAGATGTCGAAAGTGTATGGAGACTATACGCAGAATATGCGCCTCACGTGGAAAGACGTGCAGGAGTGCCTACCCGACGATGGCATTGCCGTGGAGTTTCTCTCATTTCCCGTCGGCACAGACAGCATCATCTACCTCGCGCTGACGGTTCGCAAAGGGTATGAATGCCCAAAGACAACGGTGCTGTTCGAGGAGAAAGATTTGAGGAGCGAGGAAAAAGAAGTGAAGGGACAAAAGGTGTATATGCCGTCGGAAGCATTGGCGCGCCTCGTGTGGCAACCGCTCGAAAAAGAGTTGACGGGCGTAAACAACATTTACTTCACGCCTTCGGGAAAACTGTATAACGTAGGGATAGAATATCTGCCGAGCATGGAGAAGCGCAACCTCTATCGTCTGTCGTCAACACGCGAGCTTCCTCTCAGGCGAAACGCCAACCACAACACGAATAACACTGCCGCACTTTATGGTGGAATACGCTACGACACCGACACGACGACGATGGTAGCCGAAAGCAGAATGGCGCAGTCGTATCAGCAAGAGGAATGGGCGTACAACTCTCGGTCGCGGGATGCGTCGCTACTCCTCAGAAGCAAGCCTTTCTATTTGCCCGCAACAAAAGAAGAAGTGGAATCGGCAAAGCATTCACTCGAAAAGTGTGGCGTCAGATGTTCGTTGCTTACAGGCACGAAAGCCACCGAGGAATCGTTCAAGGCATTGAGTGGAAAGGGAGTAAGACTGCTGCACGTGGCTACGCACGGTTTCTATTATTCTCCCGAAGATGCTTATCGAATGCCCCACTCGTCAACCATCATTCAATCAGCAAGCGACCTCAACGAGGAAGACTTGTCGCTAACCCGTAGCGGACTACTTTTCTCTGGCGCCACCAATACCTTAGACAGTATAGGTGTTCCCGAAGGAGTGGACGACGGCATACTGACGGCAAAGGAAATATCTCAGCTCGACTTGCGAAACATGGACTTAGTGGTGTTAAGTGCTTGCCAGACGGGGCTTGGAGACATCACGCAGGGAGAGGGCGTCTTCGGTCTGCAACGGGCATTCAAGAAAGCTGGTGCACAAACCATTCTGATGAGCCTATGGAAAGTGGACGACGACGCCACCCAGATACTGATGTCGGCCTTCTACGACAATCTGTCGCGTGGCATAGACAAGCATCGTGCCTTTCTCGAAGCATTGCAACATCTTCGCACGACCGAAAACGGCAGATACTCCGACCCTCAAGATTGGGCTCCGTTTATAATGATGGACGCAACGGAATAACAAAAACCAGGCATCGCCACACGAGAAACATCCGAATATAAAAACGACATTGTGATTTAGCCTAAACCAGACTGTGATTTAGCTTAAATCAGAACGCAATTCAATTTAAATCACAATCTCTCATCACCGATGATCGGTTTGACTCGGCAGAAAGGTGCGTTTTAGTGTTGAGTTACGAATTACGAATGTTGAATTACGAGTTACGAATTAGTCGGCTTCGCCGATTACCAATTATTTAATTACAAATTGAACAATTCCATAAGTTCGGCTGCGCTCGGCATTTTGAAAACAAGTTTTCATTGCGCTCGTTTGCACGAACTTTCCACGTCGAGCCGGCAAGCGAGACTAATTTATAATTCCACATTCGTAATTCGTAACTCGTAATTTGCCGTGGACAGTCCTCCCCTACTCCACTTTGCCGAGGTCTTCTGCCGCTCGCTCGTAGGTTTCGGGAACGGGGTCGTAGGGCATTTCTTTTGTCTTCCGTCGCTGCGAGAGGCGTTGCAGATAGGTTTGGCTTAGCAGGTGCTCTATCTCAAGCAGGGTCTGGCGCTGGCGGTCTCCCTGCAGCTGACATTCCCACACGGTCATAACGCTCCACCCCATCTGGCGCAGACGCCGACGGTTGGCCTCGTCGCGTCGTTGGTTGCGGGCTATCTTGTCGCGCCAGAACTCTGCGTTGGTGGCGGGCATCTTAATATGGTCGTGGCCATGCCAAAAGCACCCGTGGATGAATATCACAACGCCATACTTCCTTAGAACGATGTCGGGGTGCCTGGCAACCGCCTGTCGTTCTTGCGGTAGCGATAGCCCCTACTCCACAGCCAACGTCGCACTATCCACTCTGGCTTTGTATCCTTGGAGCGGATGCGCGACATGATGTGTGAACGTTGCGACGCTTCTTTGTCGTCCGAACCTTTATATGGAAAAGAGTTGTCGGGCATTGCGCGTGGTGATGCGATAGACTTCGTCCAGGGTTACGCCGTAGGAGTCGGCGAGGCGCTGGGCTACGTAGGGTATGTAGGCACTCTCGTTTCGTTGGCCGCGCATCGGCACGGGTGCCATATAGGGGGCGTCGGTCTCCAGCACTATTCGGTCGAGGGGAACGGCGGCGGGCAGCACTTCCGGCAGGTGCGACTTCTTGAAGGTGAGCACTCCTCCGATGCCTAAGCAGAAACCTGGGAAGGAGAGCAGCTCTTGGGCTTCGTGGGCGTTGCCGGTGAAGCAGTGGAAGACGCCAGTGAGTTGCCCGTGGCTGTCTATGGAACGTAGGGCTGCCACCATCTCGTTTTGCGCTTTGCGGCAGTGTATCATCAGTGGAAGGCTGTGCTTTAGGGCGAGCTGCACCTGTCGCTCGAAGGCCGCGAGCTGCTGCTGGGAGTATTCGCGGCTCCAATAGTAGTCGAGGCCTATCTCGCCTATGGCGACGAATGGTCCTGGGAGCTGCTGCTCCATCTGGTGGATGGCTTGCTGCCAGTCGTCGCGCACCTCCTCCGGGTGTAGGCCTATCATTGGGAAGCAGTAGTGTGGATAGCGTCGGCACACTTCGATCAGCTTGGGCAGCGTGGGCATGTCTATGGCGGGCAGCAGCATTGCCTCACATCCTGCGGCTTTTGCTCTTGCCACCACTTCGTCGCGGTCGGCGTCGAACTCTTCGCCCGAAAGATGGGTATGGGTGTCTATGTACATACGAATTGAAAATTGAGAATTGAGAATTGAGAATTGAGAATTGAGAATGGAGAATTGAGAATGGAGAATGGAGAATTGAGAATTGAAAATTGAAAATTGAGAATTGAGAATTGAGAATTGAGAATTGAAAATTTGCTGGCGCATTCGCCGTGAGGCCAAGTTACGCCTTTCTCAATTTTCCATTTTCAATTTTCCATTCTCCATTCTCCATTTTCAATTCTCAATTTTCAATTCCTAACTCGTAACTCGTAATTCATCGCTGCCGATGCATCATTTCGTTGGCAAAGGCGACGAGTTGTTGCTTGCGGTCGTCGGGGATGGAGAGGCGGTCGAGATATTGCTTGCTCTCGTCGAAGTAGAAGTTTATCTTCTCTTGCGCGAGTCGGTCGATGCCTATCTCGTTGTAGAGTCGGGTGACGGCGGCTACCTTCTCTTGCTTGTCGAAGGTTGTGGCGTTTATCCAGTGGTTAAGCTCGGCGCGTTGCTGCTGGTTGCCTCGCAAGAGTGCGTTTATGAGCATGTATGTCTTCTTGTTGGAGGTGATGTCGCCGCCTATCTCTTTTCCGAATACTTTCGGGTCTCCATAGACGTCGAGATAGTCGTCTTGCAGTTGGAAGGCGAGCCCTACGAGTTCGCCGTATTTATAGAGGTTGTCGGCGTCGGCTTGTGGTGCGTCGGCGAGCAGTGCTCCCATCTTTGTGGCGCAGGCGAGCAGCACGCTGGTCTTCAGGCGTATCATCTCTATGTATTCTGCTTCGGTGACGTCGGTGCGATGCTCGAAGTCCATGTCGTATTGTTGCCCTTCGCCTATCTCAAGTGCGGTCTCGGTGAAGAGGTCAACCACTTGTCGCAGGTGTCGGTCGTCGCATTGTGCTATTCTCTGGAAGGCGAGCACGAGCATAGAGTCGCCCGAAAGCACGGCGGTGTTTGCGTCCCATCGGCGGTGCACGGTGGGCTGTCCGCGGCGCATGTCGGCGTTGTCCATGAGGTCGTCGTGCAGCAGGGTGTAGTTGTGATAGGTCTCAAGTCCGCATGCTTGCATGATGATGCTCTCTGGGTTGTCGCGATACATGTTGTATGCGAGTAGCATCAGTACTGGTCGGATTCGTTTTCCTCCGATGGATAACACGTAGCGTATGGGTTCGTAGAGCGACTGTGGCTTGCGGTCGTAGGCAAGCGAGTCGATGTGCTCGTTGACGATGTTGATGATTTCTTCGTAGGATATCATTTTTCTTTATAGTTTAAATACTATGGGGATGCTGAACATGGTGCGGCAGGGCTTGTCGTCTTGAACGCCGGGCTTCCACTTGGGCATCATGCTTAGCACGCGCATGGCCTCGCGGTCGCAGGTGGCGTTGAGGGATTTCACTATCTTGATGTCGCTGACGGTGCCGTCTTTGTTGACAATGAACTGGGCGACCACTTTTCCTTGTTGCTTCTTCTGTTGGGCCGACGTTGGGTATTTCAGGTTCTTGGTGAGCCACTTCATAAACTGTACGGGGCCGCCTGGGAACTCTGGCAGCTGCTGAACGACGCGGAAGCTCACGGGCTGCTCGTCGAGCGTTGGCATCACGGGGACGATGGCGTTGACGGGCGTGGTGGGCAGTGCCTCCTCGTCGTCTCCGCTGACGGGTGTGGGCTTCAGCTCTATGCGTTTCTGCTCTTCGGCCTGCTCTACGAGCTTCAGTTGGTCGCTCACTTGCTTTTGTTGTTCCACGTCGAGGGCTACGAGGTCGGGGGTCATCGGGACTGGTGGCAGCTCTATCTCTTGTGCCATCTCCTCGAAAGTCTCGTCGGCAAAGGTCTCTATGTCGTCTGTAGAGCGCCACTCCAATGCTACGAAGCAGCAGGAGAGCACGAGAGTCAATCCGATGAGGAAGGAAGTCTTGAAGTCGATAGTCGACTGACCGTTGTTGCTCATCTCTTTATCGTTTTAAGAGTGCAAAGATAGCAAATAAATCGTAAATCGTCGTTCTAATTCGTAATTTTTATATATCTTTGCAGCGAATTTAAGAAAAAGACAATGAAGAGAGCCACGTTAGCAATGGTTTGCGCCCTCGCGATAACGACTGTCGGAGCTCAGGAGAGCCAGACGGACTATAACTTCCTGCGCCTGCCGGTGAGTGCTCACGTGGCTGCGTTGGGAGGCGAAAACGTTACGCTGCCCGACGACGATGCTTCGATGATTTTCCATAATCCTGCGCTCATATCCAACGTCAGCGACCGCACGCTCGACTTGAACGTGATGACCTACATGAGCGGCTCGACCACGGCAAGTGCCTCGTTTGTGAAGGCGGTGAAGGAGAAGGGCACGTGGGGCGTGATGGCGCAATACATGGACTACGGGGAGATGAAGGAGACTACCGCCGACAACATTCAGACGGGCACTTTTCACGCGCGCGATATATGTATAGGTGGTTCGTTTGCCTATCTGCTGACGCCAAGGCTGACGGGTGGCATCTCAGCAAAGCTAATTACATCGTATATCGGACAGTATAACTCGATGGCGATGGGCGTTGACCTCGGCCTGAACTATTACGACCAAGAGCGCGAGTGGTCGCTATCGGCAGTGGCAAAGAACTTGGGAGGACAGATAAAGGCTTACGACGACGACTTCGAGGCCATACCGCTCGACCTGATTGTCGGCGTTACGAAGAGAGTAACCAATGCGCCTTTCCGTCTCTCGGCAACGATGGGAAACCTGAACCACTGGGGAGGAAAGTTCATCAACCACTTCAACTTCGGCGTTGACGTGCTGCTTTCGGACGAAATCTATATTGCGGGAGGCTACAACTTCCGACGCTCCAACGAAATGCTAATCAGCGACGACGAAGACGAGAGCAACCACGGAGCTGGACTGTCGCTCGGAGCAGGCCTGATGCTCGAACGCTTCAAGCTGCATTTGGCTTGGGCGAAATATCACGTCTCGGCCTCGTCGCTTTTAATCAATCTATCATTCTCGCTATGAAAAAAATCACTATTGCCATCGACGGCTATTCATCGTGTGGTAAGAGCACGATGGCCAAAGACCTTGCAAAAGAGTTAGGATATATCTACGTTGACACGGGGGCGATGTACAGATGCGTTACGCTGTTTGCCCTTAGAAACGGCCTGTTCTGCAACGACGGGACGGTGAAAGAAGAGATGCTGAAAGAGCGAATGCCCGAAATAAGCATCGCGTTCAGTGTCAATCAGCAGACGGGAAAGCCCGACGCGCTGCTTAACGGCGAAAACGTGGAAAGGGAGATTCGCAGCATGGAAGTGTCGGCTCACGTGAGCCCGATAGCAGCGATTGGCTTTGTTCGCGAAGAGATGGTTCGCCAGCAGCAGGCTATGGGAAGAGGAAAGGGTATAGTGATGGATGGTCGCGACATCGGAACGGTGGTGTTTCCCGACGCCGAGCTGAAGGTGTTTGTAACGGCTTCGCCCGAAGTGAGAGCGCAACGCCGCTACGACGAACTCATGGCTAAAGGCGACAAGAATCACACGTTTGAGGAGATACTGAAGAATGTGCAGGAGCGCGACTACATTGACTCCCACAGAGAGGTCAGCCCGCTGAGAAAGGCCGACGACGCGCTGGAGCTGGACAACAGCCACCTGACGATAGCCGAACAGAAGGAGTGGCTGATGGCGAGAGTGTCAGAGCGACTCAATGCGTGAAGCGCACTGTTCCATAAGCCACTTGGGTGTGCTTGTGGCTCCACAGATGCCTACGCTCTTGGTTTCCTTAGTAACCCACGACAAGTCTATATCCTCAGCTCGCTCAATAAGGTGCGAGTTGGGGTTTACTTTTTTGCAAGCATTGTAGAGCACCTTGCCGTTGCTGCTTTTTCTGCCGCAGACAAAGAGGATAAGGTCGTGGCGAGCAGCAAACTGGCTCACGCTTGGCAGTCGGTTTGCCACTTGGCGACAAATGGTGTCGAAGCTCTCGAAATGGGCGTCGGACGATATGTGGTTTTCGATGTAGTCGATAATCTCGTTGAACTCCACGAGCGACTTCGTGGTTTGCGAGTATAGATAGATGTCGCGACTGAAGTCGAGATTCTTGGCATCGTCGAGGCTTTCGATGACGATGGCTTTCTGCTGCGTCTGGCCAACAAGACCGAGCACCTCGGCATGACCGTTCTTTCCAAAGATTACTATCTGCGCTTGCGGGTTGGCATCATACTGACGCTTGATGCGTCGCTGCAAGGCAAGCACCACTGGGCACGTGGCATCCACTATCTCGATGTTATTGCTGTGGGCGAGCTCGTAGGTGGATGGTGGTTCGCCGTGAGCGCGAAGCAACACCGTGGCATCGTGGAGCTGAGCCAGTTCGTCGTGGCTTATCGTGATGAGCCCCAGCGACTTCAACCGCTCACACTCCATAGAGTTGTGCACTATATCACCGAGGCAGTAGAGTCTTTTGTCTGCCGCCAGTCTCTCTTCGGCTTTTCTTATGGCAGTGGTTACGCCGAAGCAAAAACCACTGCCACGGTCTATCTCAACATTCATCTGTCGTGCTTGTCTGTTCGTCCTGTCCGCCTCAGCATTTATTTGCTCAGCGTTTCGGTCTTGGCGCGCTCGTCCTTCAAAATCTGTTGCATCTGGCTTACGATGTCGGGATGCGAGGTTGCCTCGTTGTCTTCCTCCCAAAGGCTTTTCGATATGTCGAAGAGTTGTGGCTCTGGGCGATATCCTGTCTCTATCTTCGGCCCCCACTGAATCATCTTAGGACCGTTGCTTGGCTCGATGTATTTCCACTGCTTCGTGCGAACGGAAAGGGTGTGGTTGTTGGCCAACTCAATCACGTAGTCGCGGTTGGTTGCGCTCTCGCCAAGCATCTGGGCGAGTTGGTCGCGGCTGTCCATGGCTGCGTCCTTGGGAAGGCGTGCGCCTATCAGTTTTCCGAGCGAAGCCAACACGTCGATGTGCGATATCAGAGTTCCCATCTCCTTGCCTTGCTTCACGCGCTTAGGCCAACTGACGATGAACGGAACTTCGGTGCCGCCCTCGTAAGCCGAATACTTGAATCCGCGGAACGGACCAGAAGGCTTATGACCATTGAGCAGCTCTTCCGCCTGGTCTTGATAGCCGTCGTCAACCACGGGACCGTTGTCCGACGAAAGTATTACGAGCGTATTCTCTGTAAGTCCCATATCGTCGAGTGCATCCATCAACTGCCCTACTGCCCAGTCGAACTGCACGATGGCATCGCCACGCAGTCCCATGGAATTCTTTCCGCGGAAGCGGTCGTGCGGGAAGCGAGGCACGTGGACATCGTTGGTTGCGAAATACATGAAGAACGGCTCGTCCTGATGCTGACGAATGAAATCTATGGCGTGAGTGGTTATCGAGTCGGCAATGTTCTCGTCTTTCCATAGTGCCTTGCCGCCACCTTTCATATAGCCGATGCGCGATATGCCGTTGACGATAGACATATCATGACCGTGGGAAGGCTTCAGATTATAGAGCAGTTCGGGATTGCTCTTGCCTGTAGGTTCGCCATCAAAGTTCTTCTTATAGCTCACTTCTATGGGAGCCGACGGATCCCAGTTAGCCACCTGTCCCTGCTCTATGAAGACGCAAGGCACACGGTCGGCTGTTGCTGCCATGATGTAATGGTAGTCGAAACCTAAGTCGCCCAGTGCTGCTGGCAATGGCGCGTTCCAGTCTTGTTTAGCAGTCTCGGAACCAAGACCGAGGTGCCACTTGCCTATTGCACACGTGGCATAGCCCTGCGACTTGAACATATCGGCCATGGTGAACTGTCCCGGCTTTATTATCATTCCGGCATTACCAGCGGCCACGTCGGTGTCTGGGCGTCTCCAAGCATATTCGCCAGTAAGCAGCGAGTAGCGAGAAGGCGTACTCGTGGCAGCCACTGCGTGCGTGTCTGTGAAACGTATTCCTCGCTGTGCCAATCGATTCACGTTGGGAGTCTCCACATTCTTTGCCCCGTAGCATTGCAGGTCTCCATAGCCCAAGTCGTCGGCATAGATGATAATCACGTTTGGCTTTTCCCTGTTGGTCACCTTCTTGTTAGTCTTAGCTTGCGCAGCCGTAGGCACCAGCAACGGTGCCAACATCGAAGCCGCAATCCACTTTTCCTTTTTCATCATTGTTCTTATCATTAGGTCTTTAAAATTCTTTGCTGATTACTCGCACTGTTAATCACGGCTAAAAAACACCGTTTCGCCGACAAAGATAATGCAAAAATTCGGAAGAAAGAAGAAAAAGAGCAATTTTTTCGTTTTATCTACCCTTTTTCCAAACAAAAGCCGTATCTTTGCAGAAAAACTATGCCCAACGTCGTAGTAAGGAATTTCTTCCGACTGCTCAGAGCCGGAACATTCGACCAAGAGGAAGCCATAGAACCAATGTCGCCATGGAAATGGGACAAGCTCTATCAGATAGCCGTAATGCACGGCGTGGCTGGCCTCGTGGCCGACGGTATCGCTCGCCTCTCCGACGACTTCTTCTTGCAACTGACACCGCAGGCCACCGATAAGTGGCAGAAGACGCTACAGCGAATCGTAAGCGACAACGAGCAGGCAAACACAAACGTCGCAGCGCTGATTGGCGAGATGAAAAGGCTGAAACTTCAACCTATCCTGCTGAAAGGACAAGCTATGGCAGCCTACTATGAGCAGCCTCTACACCGCACAAGTGGAAACATCGACCTCTTCTTCCCAGACCAAGAACAGGCAGAACAGGCCGACGAATGGGCGAAAGAAAACGGTGAGCCTCCCGAAGAACCGGAACGAGGACGCACTACTTACGTATGGCACAACACCGACGTGGAGCATCACCACTATATGGCGACGCTGACAAACCCACGACTGAACCGAAAGTTGCAGGCAATAGTAGAGGAAGAACTGGCAGCACCGACGCACCTTTCCACCATCAACATCGCAGGCGAGCCCGTCGATACTCTCTCGCCAACACTGACGATGCTGCTCATTCTGCTCAGGATAATGCGCTACACACTCAACGAGGGAGCATCGCTGAAACAAGTGGCCGACCTCGGAATTTTCCTCGTAAAGCAGCAACGGCGCATCGACTTCGTGAAACTGAACGGGTGGATAGAGCAACTCGGAATGCAAAGAATGGCACATCTGGAAGGCTCGTTGCTCGTGCGACTCTTCGGACTCGATGCCGACGATATCCCCTTCATGAACGGCGAGCCAGCAGGAGAGGTTGACAAGGTGATAGGCGACCTATTCACTCTTCAGCGCAACCGCCACGACGACTGGTACTTCACCCAGGGGCGAAACATCTTTGTGAAGGCGAACAACTCTACGGCAATGATGTGGCACGTGAAGCACTCGTTCCGCTATTTCCGCTACTATCCATCGGAAACGGCCACCAACTTCTTCATCTCTTTCTCGCGCTCGCTCTCGCACATCGAGGAGTAGCGCAGTCCCGATTCTCGCCATCCCGTTTTGTTGTGATTTCTGACAAAGCGTTTTCCTGCTGTTATAAAAAAAGAGAAGCACCATTTTGGCGATTTTCTTCCATTTAGGCAGAAAATCGCACTTTCTATCACATTGACAATCAACCATTTCGATAGGCACGACTTTCTACGGTGGAAATAACCAACAGCCACCGTGGAAGTAATCGACTATTACGGTGGTGGCTGTTTGTTATTACGGTGGTGATAGTTGGACGAAACGGTGGTAGAAGTTAAGGCGCACCGCGATTGTAAAAACAATTCACAATAGTAGTGCATCTAAAATGGCGGCACAGCTCATGAAAGAAATCGAGAAAACGCTACCAACCGAACGCGCTCCAGCCTACGGCGTCATACCAATCGTAACGCTTGATGAGCTGATTATATTGCAGATTGTCTATCGACGTTTCGTAGTAAGACGATGGCACATACATACTTACGCCGCCGTAATCGCTTTTGAAATCGGCGAACGACTTGAACACTATTGCGTAGGCCGTGGGCCAACGACCAGTGCCCTTGCGGTAAGGCACGGCCTCGTCGAACGACTGTTTCCATTGCGCATAGACGTTGGCATCGCAGTTTCGACGAACGATTGCGTTCATGTCGTATTGTATTCGCCGCTTCAGTGAGTCAACGCAATAGTAGGGCAAGCTATCTACCGAGAGCTCAATGGGATAACTGTTCACCGACTGCAATGCTTGACGAGTGGCGGCGGCAAGCTGAACCAGCCTATCGGTGCGAACTACCGACATGGGCAGCGTGTCGCCATCGTCAACGTAATTGCTTGATATAGAGTCGGCAATGGCAGCATAGTCAGCGTCGGCAAAGAGATGCTTCATCACCTTCTTGTAGGGGCATCCCTGCCCTGGTATCTCGGCAGCAGAACCGACGAGCCACGACGCTACGTCGCGAAACTCGTAAGCCACTTCTACACATTGACCATTGCAACAGTCGAAAAGAATATACTGGAACTTAGGAAAGCCGGACAACATACGCGCCATCGTGTCATAGTTTATCCATTTGCCTGATTTGGAAGAAGCCAGATTGTCGCCCGAATCCCAACCGTAGGCACATCTTCGAGCGGCGACGACAGTGGATGTAGTGTCCGAGCGAATGTTCCAGCCAGTAGAGTGGCCCCAAAGTATCAGGCCGTAGTTGTCGGCAGGATAATTGGTTTCTATCCAGCTGATTACGTCGCGCATCTTCGCTGGGTCGGTGGCAATGAAATCTTCGTCGTATTGCTTCACCACTTGGCTGCCCTCGCTGTTCACCCGCATTATGTAGGGCGTCTCGGTGGTTGACCGCTGGTCAACGAAGACGAGCATATTGCAGCCCTCCGGTATGTCCTTGCAAGCGCTGACAATCGAGGATACGGAAAGCGAAACATATCTACTGAGATTGTTCTCGCCATTGATATAGACTATGACCGTTCGCCTGCTTTGCTCATCTGTTTTTATATCGTCGTCGTCATCACGGCTGCATCCTAAGAGAATCAGCGCGAGAGCGAAGAAAGTCGTTAAATATTTCATTCCTTTCAATATTTTTGTGCAAAGGTACTCTTTTTTTCCAAATAAGTTGTACCTTTGCAGAGATTTTTAATGAAAAGGATAATATGAGATACAGATTATTCATGTCGATAGTGCTAAGTTGCTTTGCTATGGTGGTTCACGCACAAGACCCTTACTTGATGTGCGAGGATACCTGCAAGCACGTGCACGGCATCGACCTGAGCCACTATCAAGGCGACGTTTTCTGGGAGACGGTAGGCGAAAACACACGCATGGCTTACGTCTATCTGAAGGCTACGGAAGGCGGCGACCGAATAGACGACCGATACGAACGAAACATTGAACTGGCGCATCGCTACGGACTGAAGGTGGGCAGCTACCACTTCTTCCGCCCCAAGACCGACCTGACGAGGCAGCTGGAAAACTTCAAGAAGCAGTGTCTGCCCGGCGAACAAGACTTGATTCCGATGATTGACATCGAGTCAACAGGTGGACTGTCGAGCGAGGCCTTTCGCGACTCGCTGTTCAAGTTCATCGGAATGGTGGAGCACGCCTATCGACAGAAGCCCCTGCTCTACACGTTCACAAACTTCTACAACAAATATCTCGCGGGATATTTAGACAAAGACTATAAGCTGATGATTGCTCAATACACCGAACGCGAACCCTACTTGATAGACGACCGCGACATCACAATGTGGCAATACACTGGCAAAGGACGCTTGGTAGGCATCAATGGCTACGTGGACAAAAGCCGATTCATGGGGAAGCACGGATTGAGAGAAATCAGGTACAGACATTGACAACGAGAGGCAACAACATAGAGATTAAGGCTCGAAGACGAATCTTCCAAAGTCGTTCATAAACAACACTGTGATAGCGCTTTGAGATTTGTTTCGCGATAATAAAAGTTTTAAAGTTTAAAGCAAGAAAATGGCAATAATAAAATGTCCGGAATGTGGTCACCAAGTGAGCGACCAAGCTAAGACTTGTCCGAGTTGCGGCATCGAGATTGCAGGAAAAGTGATGAAGTGTCCCGACTGCGGCGAGATAGTGTTCAAGCATCAGGAACTCTGCCCTAACTGCCATTGCCCATTGCTTGGGCCGAAAGAGGAGACGGCGGACGCAGAGAATCAGCAGGCCGACAGCCCGCGCCACGTAGAGGCAATCCCCGTGGCCGCACCCGCCGAGAAGCAACCTAAGAAGAAGCACTATGGGCTGCTCGGAGTGGTAGTGGTGTTCGTCATTCTGCTCGTGGCCGCATTGCTTGGCATCTATTTCTATAAGGAACAGATGCGAAAGAAAGAGATTGCCGAGTTCCAAAATGCGATAGTGAGCAACGAGCCCGACGTGCTGCAACGCTATCTGAGTCTTTATCAAGACGCACCAGCCGACCATCGCGACGCCGTGATGGAGAAACTCGACGAGTGGAAACGACTGGAACGCGAGTGGGAAAACGCTGCTGCGAGTGGCTCTAAGTCGGAACTGCAAGAGTATCTGAAGAACAATCCCGACAGTCGTCATAAGAGCGAAGCAATAGCAAAGATAGACTCTATTGACTGGGAAATGGCGCAGGCGGAAAACAATCAGGACTCCTACGAAGGATACATGACCGAGCATCAGCAGGGCGAACACTACGACGAAGCACGGGCACTGCTGGAAAAGCTGATCCAGAAGATGGTCTCGCAAGACGACAAGGACATGATAAAGCAGCTATTCAAGAAATACTTCAATGGCTTGGCGGCTAAAGACGAGACGGGCATCATCAGCACGATAACAAACGTGTTGTCGATATTCCTCAATAAGGCAAACGCAACTCCGGCGGACGTCATCAGCCACATGAAAAAGCTGTACGAGTCGGGCGACATCACCGACATGAAGTTCAGCCTGCGCGACGATTGGGACATCGACAAGGTGGAAGAGCCCGACGGCACTTACTCTTTCAAGGTGAAGTTCTCCGTTGACCAACAAATCGTAAGAACCGACCCCGACAAAGAGAAGGGCGCCACCTATAAAGTGTCGGCAAAGGTTTCTCCGAGTGGAAAGATTTCGGAGCTGAAGATGACTAAGGTTGTGGAAGAATAAACGTCAGGACGTAGTCGGACGATAACTCAAACGAAACGCTAACGCTCTTGCTGCTTTTCAGATTCTCGGCAGCAATGGCGTTAGCGTTTATCATTATTCGCATATCGTAATATTCCAAGTGTTCCTCGGAAAAGTATTTATAGAGAGACTCTTTTGCGCTCCATACGAGCAGACGGTCAGTATTGCAGTTAGCCACTTCGTCGGTACGAATGTATCGCTCGGCTACGGCATCGCAAATCACGGAAATCTTCTCGATGTCGATGGCTACGGGCGATTTTCTCGACAATATTAGCGCAGCATAGCCTTTCGTATGGCTGATGCTTACGAAATAGTCTTTCAGTATGGGTTTCCCACTTTGCTCGTGGTCAATCGTGAGCGAAGTGTCGGAAGTAAGTTCGGCAAGCAGTGCCCTGACGCAAAGAAATTCGAGTTGTCGGTGAGGATGCCTAAAAAGCTCCTCCACCCTATAAGCACGCAGATGAGGATAGAGGGTGAGCATCTGCTCTACGGACTCATCCATCTTCCATATTCCGAGGAGCGTGCCGTCGGGGTATTGCCGTTTGGAGTAAATCAAACTTTCAGGATTGGGAAGACGATAAATCCTTGATTACCACTTTCACTTTCGTGATGCGATGCTCATCGATGCCAAGTATCTCGAAGAGGCAACCAGCGTGCTCAATCTTTTCGTGCAGCTTGGGGAAATCACCCTTCACTTCAAGCAACATTCCGGCGATAGTGTCGGCATCGCCCTCTATGTCGGCAAAGAGTTCCTCGTCAAGGTTCGCTATTCTGTAGAAATCGCTCAGAAGAGTCTTTCCCTCGAAGATGAAAGTGTTCTTTCCTATCTTCACGTAATTCTTTTCCTCCTCGTCGAACTCATCGTTTATCTCGCCGACAATCTCTTCGAGTATGTCTTCAAGCGTTATGATACCCGACGTTCCACCAAACTCGTCAACCACGATTGCTATGTGAACCTTGTTTTCCTGAAAGTCGCGCAGCAGGTCGTCTATCTTCTTCGTCTCTGGAACGAAATATGGCGGACGTATGAGCGATTGCCAACGGAACGAGGCTGGTTTGCCGAGATGAGGCAGGAGGTCTTTGATATACAGTATTCCGCGAATGTTGTCGCTGTTATCTTGGTATATCGGAATACGCGAATAGTTGTTCTCAACGATACACTTCAGTACTTCTGGATAGGTGGCTTTATAGTCGAGGTCAACCACGTCTTGACGGCTCGTCATCACCTCTTTAGCCGTTTCATCTCCGAAGCGAACTATGCCTTCCAGTATGTTTTTCTCCTCTTTTATCTCCTCGTTGTCTGTCAGTTCAAGAGCCTGCTCAAGGTCGTCAACGCTGAGTGTGTGGTTCTCTTTCTGCACCACCTTATTGGCCAACTTGCCAGAACTCATCAGTATCGAGGCGATAGGATAAAAAAGTTTTCTAAGGAATGTTACACCTTTATTAAAAAGGCGACAAAAGAATAGCGGGCGCTGTCCACAAAGCACCTTCGGTATGATTTCACCAAAAAGCAAGAGCAAGAACGTTAGCAACACGGTGATGCAGATGAACTGCAACCAATATGCGTTGCCAAAGTCGATGATGTGGGCGAAGAAATAGTTGCACAGCATGACAATCGTAACGTTCACGAAATTGTTGGTGATTAGTATCGTTGCGAGTGTCCGTTCGGAGTCTTGGCGCAAAGCGAGTATCTGCTTGTCGGCCTCGGTCTTCTCTTCTTCAAGTTCGTTTATATCGGTTGGAGAGAGAGAAAAAAATGAAATCTCTGAACCAGAAGCGAAGCCCGATGCCAATAGAAGCACGCAAGCCAGCACTCCGCAGAATATTACTCCTGCCGTTGGTTCTATGAAATGAACTTGCGAAAATAGTTCTGTGAAGTCCATCATTCCTGAGTTTGTTGTTGGTTAGATGCCGATTTTGGAGTGAGCAGTTCCATGTTCTCTGCCCATATCTCGGCGCGGTCGTGGCGACGTCCCTGCTTGTCGTCGTAGGAAGTGTAGCGCAGGCGTCCCTCTATATACAGCTTGTCGCCCTTGTGTACATACTGCTCGGCAATCTCAGCGAGACGTTTCCATAGTATTATGGTGTGCCAGTCGGTGCGGTCGGGCACTTGCGTCCCATTAGGCAGAGTGTATCCGCGCTCCGACGTAGCAAGGCTGATGCGCGTCATAGCAATGCCCGAATCAACATATCTCACTTCGGGTTCCTTGCCCACGTTTCCTATCAGCATCACCTTGTTCATTTCCACATACCTAAATAGGTAAACGAGAAAGCCTTGCCCTTTGCCGATGGGAACTGGCTTCGACTATCGACACGCCCACGCAGATATCCCACTATTCTATTATAGCAATCCATTCCTGAGAGAGCCTTGCAACGAGCCACGAAGTGGGTGTCTATGTATGCAAACTTGCCCGTTGCACGCTGTAGCACCACTCGCTTGAAGTCGATAGTGCCTTCATACCAACCCTCACGCTTGCTGTTAAGAGCCATCAGAACGGTAGCCTTGCTGTTGTCTTTCGTCTCTGCAGGTTGCACGTTGCGTTTCTCCTTGAAGTCTTGCATCGTAGCGGCCTCGGTCTTGATGACAATAAAATAAATGCGCGGTCTTATCTTATATCTTTTGGGATAACGCACGTCGCTTGCAGCGTATTCGCGAATGTCGGCCTCCAATGCAGCGTTCATTCCCACTTCTGGAATGTTCGCCAAAAAAGCAATGGCGTCGTCAACACTCGTTACCAACGTCTCGTTATCGAAGAATCTTAAATATAAATTCATTGTGTTTTTACGTTATCTTAAATGAGAAGAGCGGCAAACGGGACTCGGACCCGCGACCTCGACCTTGGCAAGGTCGCGCTCTACCAACTG